>Ga0187892_10001074_pt1 | contig 65945 bp, 40 predicted proteins | sample MA1701073metaG_FD_139345 | JGI IMG/M metagenome (GOLD analysis project Ga0187892, IMG submission 139345) | Bio-ooze microbial communities from a basaltic lava cave in the Kipuka Kanohina Cave System on the Island of Hawaii, USA - MA170107-3 metaG ... | reverse complement strand
CGCGGAGCGCGTCCAGGAGCGCCGCGCAGCGGGCGTGGCCGATCCGGGCGGCCCAGTCGAAGGGGCCCCTGGGATAGTTCACGCCGAAGCGCATCGCGATGTCGATGTCGTCCGTCGCCGCCACGCCGCGCGCGTGCGCGTGCGCGGCCTGGGCGATGATGGCCACCAGGATGCGCGCGAAGAGGTAGCTCTCGAGCGGGTCGTGCGGGCGCGACGTGGCCGCGGCGGGCACGGCGGCGGCGACGAAGACCATCGCCACCTACCGCGTGGGAGACCGGACCATCGAGGTCTCGCGGAAGTTCTACGACGACCTCTACGCCAAGCTCGATCTCTACTACAACGTTTTCATCCTCACGGAGCCGATGACGGATCAGAACTTCTGGCTCCATCTCCTCCGGCTCGAAGAGGCCGCGGAAGCCGGCATCGTCGCGACCGACAAGGACGTCCGCACCCACCTCACCTACCTTCTCGGCGGCACGTTCGACGAGAAGCGCTACCAGCAGATCCTCGACTACCACAAGATGCGTCGCGAGGATTTCGAGGAAGCGGTGCGCGGCATCGTGATGGGGGAGAAGCTGATCGACTACTTCCGCGACACGTCGCGATCCCTCGATTCCGACGTCATCAAGCGCTACCAGAGCCGGGACAGCGCGTTCACCGTCTCGTACATCCCGTACCCGTACTCCGAATACCTCGAGGGACCCGAGCTTCCCGCTCCCGAACGGAGCGAGGAAGAGCTTGAGAGGCGCCGGTCCGAGATCCAGGTCGAGATCGAGAAGCTCTCCTCTCTGACCGGCATCAACCCGGCCCAGGCGCAGACCGTGCGCGAGCTCGAGCGGGAGCTCGAGACGGTCGAGAAGGAACTCCGGATGATCGAGGCGGTCAAGGCTCGCGAGGACGCCGCCTTCGCCGCCGCGAAAGAAGCCGCCGAGGTGTTCAAGAAGGCGGTCATGGACGCGACCAGCGCCGCGCACGCTGACGTCGTCGACGCGATCATGGCGACGCTTCCCGAGAGGGTCGCCGCCGCCGATGCCGAGTTCCGCGCAAAGCTCCCCGCGGGCCAGGAAATGACCGAGCAGTACAAGCAATCCGTCGAGTCGCGGACCGCGCAGGAGCTCAAGTACGAGGCGCTGCAGGCGCTCCGACCGTACTACGCGCGGCACTTCGACGAGCTGGCGAAGGCGAGGAACGTGCGGGTCCTCGACTTCCCGGGCTACAAGATCGACTGGCAAGAGCTCGCCCTCCGGCAAAAGCGCGCGAGGACGCCGGGCCACGTTCCGGAAAAAGAGGACTACGAGAAGTTCTTCACGCTCAATACGACCATCTCGCGGATGATCGAGGGGCAGCTCGGCGGCTCCTTTCCCGACGAGGCCTCGAAGACCTACTACGTCCTCGTCATGCGGAAGGTCACGGTGCCCGAGCCCGAGTCGATCGACGCGCTGAACTACCGCGTCCACCGGAAGTACGGCGAAATGGTCCGGCGGAACCAGATGGAGGCCCTCTTCTCGTTTCCGTCCGTCATCTCCCGCCACCGGCTCCAGCTTCTCGAGTCGCCGGGCTCGTACGGCGGCGCCGCGTCCGCCGCCGCCAACGCCGCGCCGCCCATGCCGGCCGATCCCGTCGAACGTGGCATCGACCCCAGCGAGAGAGAGAAGAAGTGACCATGATTCCCTCCACACCTTCGTGCCGGACAGCGCTCCCGATCCTCGTCGCCGCCTGGCTCCTCGCCGCGCCCCTCCCCGCGTCGGCCGACGCCCCCATCGCCCCTTCGCACCCGAAGGGCGCCGAGAAGGCCGCGCTCGAGAAGGGCTGGGACGCCTATCGCGCCATCCGGGAGGATCTCGCCTACTACCGGCTCTCGCCCGAGGAAGGCATCGCGAAGCTCACGAGGCTCGCCGACGAGTCGAAGGGAACGGACGTCGAACCGTTTCTCAAGTTCCACGTGGCGGTGATCCACTTCCAGCGGGACCGCTTCGACGAGGCGCGGCGCGCGGCGCTCGACGTCAAGGAGCGCTGGCCGAAGCACTATCTCTGCACGCACCGCTGGGGCGCGCTCAGGGATCTCCCACAGGTCGACGCGTTCATCGCCGACATCGACGACCAGCTCGAGACCCGCAAGGAAGTGACGGTCGACCTGCCGAATCCCGGCCCCGACCCCTCTCCTCGCGTCGTTCTCGAAACGACCAACGGCCGGATCGTCATCGGGTTCTATCCGAAGTACGCGCCGAGCCACGTCGCGAGCTTCCTGAAGAACGTCGAATCCGCTCTCTACGACGGCACGGAGGTGATCGTCGTGCACCCGGGCCTGCGCATCTTCCTCGGGGACAAGGCCGGCTCCTACCCGAAGCCCGCGGATCCGAGGCTTCCGTCCGAGATCAATGTCCTGCCCCACACTCGCGGCGCGGTCGCGATGTTCTACATCGACTCGCTGCGCGGCGACGACGCGCGGCAGTTCTGCATCTGCTTCGGTCACCCCACGTTCCTGGACCTCGAGAGCACGGTCTTCGGACGGGTCGTCGAGGGGATGGAGGTCGTCGACACGATCGGCCACGCTCAGCTCGATCCCCAGGGGTTCTTCCCGGTGAAACCGATCCGGATCGAAAAGGCCTGGATCGACCGCTGAGGCGGGCGAGCGAGCGCGGGAAGGACGCGGGTCCGGTGCCGGCAGCCGAGCTCATCGTCGATCCGCGGACGCTCGAGGGCCACCCCGTGGCGCTCGACATCGCCGCGATCCGGAAGATCATCCCGCAGCGCCACGAGATGGAGCAGCTCTCGGGCGTCTACTACTGCGACACCGGGCGCGGCGTCATCGCCGGCTTCAAGGACGTCCGCCCGGACGAGTTCTGGGTGCGGGGCCATCTTCCCGGGCGGCCGCTCCTTCCCGGCGTCGTCATGCTCGAGGCGGGAGCGCAGCTCTCGGCGGTGCTCTACCACCTCTCGCTCGGAGCCGAAGCCGCGCCGTTCATCGGCTACGCGGGCCTCGAGGACGTGCGCTTCCGCGGAACCGTGGAGCCGGGGACGAGGCTCTTCCTCTTCGCCCGCGTGCGGTCCTTGCGCCCGAGGCTCGCCGTGTTCGAGACGCAGGGAGCGGTCGCGGACCGGCTCGTCTTCGAGGCGGTCGTGAAGGGGATCCCGGTCTAGGCCTGGCCCGGCCGGCGATCAGCCTCCCCGCCGCGAGCCGGCGGGGGAGGCCGCGCGGTACGAGCCGAGGACGCGGAGCGATTGCACCGATCGGGCGAGCTCCTCGATCGCCTCCCGGAGGGAGAGGTCCGCGGCCGCGCCCTCGAGGTCGATGTAGAAAACGTACTCGAACGGGCGGCCCGGCCAGGGCCGCGACTCGAGCTTCGTCAGGTTGACGCCGCGGCGCGCGAACGGGAGGAGCGCGTCGTGGAGGGCGCCCGGCCGGTGGGGGAGCTGGAAAGAGATCGACGTCTTCGCGGGGGACGCGGACTCGACCGGCTCCCGCGCGACGAGGATGAACCGGGTCGTGTTCGCGCGGTCGCTCTCGATTCCCTGGCGAAGGATCGCGAGACCGTAGATCGAGGCCGCGAGCGCGCTCGCGACGGCTCCCTCGTCTTCCCGGCCCGATTCCGCGAGCGCCTTCGCGCTGCCCGCGGTGTCGTAGACGGCGCGCTTCTCCGCCGGGAGCCTCGACAGGAACTCCTCGCACTGCGCGAGGGCCTGCGGGTGGGACGTGACGACGCGGAGTGAGGCAGGATCGACGTCCTTCAGCGCGAGGAGGCAGTGGACGACTCTGAGGTAAGTCTCGCCGACGATCGTGAGGTCGTGGGAGTGGAGCAGATCGTAAGTGTCGTTGATGCTCCCCGCCGTCGAGTTCTCGATCGGGACGAGCGCGCGTCCCGCCGCGCCCGAGCGCACGGCCTCGAACGTCTCCCGGAACGTGCGGCAGGCGAGGGTCGGGGTGCGGTCCCCGAGCAGTTCGAAGATCGCCATCTGGCTGTACGCGCCCGGTTCTCCCTGGAACGCGACGGGCGATGCCGCTCCGGGCGATGTCACGCGCCGAGTTTCCGGCCGACCGCCGCGGCCACGGCGGAGAGCCGCGGCATGAGCGTCGCGAGATCGGCGCAACTGATCGTCTGGTCGGCGTCCGTGAGCGCGTTCTCGGGATCCGGGTGGACCTCGAGGATGACGCCGTCCGCCCCCGACGCGACCGCGGCGAGGCTCATCGACGACACGAGCGACCGGCGGCCGGTCCCGTGGCTCGGATCCACCAGGATCGGGAGATGGCTTAGCTCGCGGATGGCGGGCACCGCGTTGAGATCGAGCGTGTTGCGGGTGTACGTCTCGAACGTGCGGATGCCGCGCTCGCAGAGGACGACGTTCGGGTTTCCCTCCGACATGACGTACTCGGCGGCGAGGAGGAACTCGGTGTAGCGGGCGTGCATGCCGCGCTTCAGGAGGACGGGCAGGCGGGTCTGGCCCACCTCCTTCAGCAGGAGGTAGTTCTGCATGTTCCGCGTGCCGATCTGGAACATGTCGGCGTACTCAGCGACGAGAGACACGTCGCGCGGGTCGACGACCTCGGTGACGACCGGGAGGCCCGTCTCGGTCCGCGCCGTCGCGAGATGGCGGAGCCCCTCGGCGCGGAGGCCCTGGAAATCGTAAGGGCCCGTCCTCGGCTTGAACGCGCCGCCGCGGAGGATGCGCGCGCCGGCGTCTCTTGCGCGGCGCGCCGTCTCGACGATCTGCTCCTCGCTCTCGACCGCGCACGGCCCGGCGATGACGACGCACTCCGGCCCGCCGACCGGAATGCCGCCGACCTTGATGACGGACGTCGTGGGGCGGCTTTCCCGGGCGGCGAGCTTGTAGGGCCGGAGAACCGGCATCACCTTCTCGACGTCCGGCATGGCGGCGAAGGTCTCGACGAACATCTTGCGCTCGTCGCCGATGACGGCGATCACGGTGCGCTCGACGCCGACGAGCGGCACCGGCTTCAGACCGTCGGCGCCGATCCGGCTCATGACGCGGTCGATCGACTCCCGCGCCGCGCCTTCCCGCATGACGATGATCATGGAATGGGTGCCTCGAGACGCGCTGTCGCCACGTGTCGCGATGCGGCGGGAGAGGCCCGCCGCACGCGCCTAATGAAGCCGGCCTGCCGCAACCGAACTCGGACGTCGCGCTTCCACTCGACGCCCGGCGGTTGTCATCGGAGGCCGCTGAAGGGCCCCGACTTCTCCGCAAGACGATGAGAAACCGGGGTTCCCGGCTCTATCGGCGCGACCTCGAGCGAAAGTGAAGCTGTCTCAGTTGATGCGGAAGCACCAGGGCCGCGTCACTCCGGTTTCCCCGGCCCTCTGCCCCCCGAATCCGGGGCGCGCCGGAGGCTGGACACCCGCCGGCTCGTAGACGTTGACGCGGTTGACGTTACCGGCGAAGAACTCGATCACGGAGGCGCCGACCTCGTCGATCGTGGGGGTCAAGCGAAGCAGGACCCCGCCCTGGTTCGCCTCGATGCCGATGTCGGGCCGGAGGTCTCCGTCCAAGTCGGAGAGCGAGGTGGAGTTGAACTCGACGATGCAAAACCAGTCGAAGTCGCCGGAGCCGATCGCGGACTCGAGATTCTCGACGTCGAAGAACGCGAAGGTCGTGTAGGCCGTCGACGCGGTTCCGGGGTCGCCGATCCTCACGTCGTCGATGAAGACGCGCGGCGACGGCGCGGGCGGCAGGTCCTCGCCGCCGAGGAGTGCGCCCGTCCGCGGCCGGCAGGGGATGACCACGGCGTCGACCCACATCTCGCCGGGAAGCCCGCCGGCGGGAACCTTGATCGGGATGACGAAGCGGATCCGGTTCAGTCCGGCCGTGGGCGGAGTGAAAACGTAGCTCTCGTTGACGATCGTCTCGGGGGGACCGCCGTCGATCTCGCTCAGGAGCGCGGTGTACGCGTCGATCGCGACCATGGGCGAGGTGCGAGCGAGATCGGGGCTCCCCGAGCCGGGCTCGAGCCGCGGATGGACGAAGCCGGACCTGAGGGCCGCGCCGTCGATCCGAGGCGCAGAGGGAAAACCGGGCCAGGCCTTGGTCTCTAGAACAGGCGCGCCGGCTTGCGCGCGGGCGGCCTCCGGGAGGGCGGAAACGAGCGCGAGGGCGGCGAGCGCGACGACGGCGGCGGCGGCGGCGCTCGAGCGACGATTGCGGAGCATGGTTCCTCCTCGATGGGACGGGCGGGCGCCGGGGAGTCGATCGGGCCCGTGTGGGGGCCGCCGGCGCGGCGGAGGATCGTAACGATATCGTCCGGAGGAGGACTTGTCAGGGCGCTAAGGGATCGCGGGCGCGGCGACCTGCGCCGCCCGATCTCGCGGGCCGGGTGGTGGAGGAGGGGCGGCGGGGCCGGGTCAGGAGAAGAGCGTGTCGAGCTTGTCCTTGGCGGACGAGGAAAAACCGCTGCCGAGGTCGATGCCGGAGCGGGTCTCGTCGCGGTTCTCGCGCTCCAGAACCTCGACGAGCTTCTTCGCCGTCTCCTTGGCGTAGAGCCGGATCATGCCGAGGGTCGTCTGGTCGTCGAAGATCACGGTGAGGAGGAGCCGGTCGCCGACGAGCGTGAGCTGGATGTTCTCGCGCCGGCCCTGGTGGTAGAGCACGGAGAACTCGTCCTCGCCGAGGAGCCGCGCCATCTCCTTCGTCGCGGCGAACGACCCGGCGGTCAGCGCCGAGATCGTGTCGTTGTCGAGGGAGCGGGCGGAGCCCTTCTTCGTGATCATGTACCCCTCCTTGTCGATGAGGAGGGAGCACTTCGCCCCCGACAGTCGCAGGAACTCGGACAGCACGCTGTCGATGCGCTCGATTTCGCGCTCGTAGAAGACCTGGCGCGACGCCCGGGTATCGTTGCCGCTCATTTTCGTGTCTCCCTGATCGACAGTCGCTCTGTGCGTCCGCGACCCGTTGGCACTAGCGAACGAAGACGAAGTAGAGGGTCACGGCGAAGAGGACCGCGAACGCGAGCAAGAGCCCGATCTGCAGCGGTCCGAATCGACGCGCCTCCGCTTCTTTCTCTTTGGACTTCGGATCGCCTTTCGGACGCCCCGCCTGGCGCGAGCCCGACCGATCGGAGGAGGAGAGGGCGGAAGCGGAAAAGGTCCTCGGCGCCGGCCGCGCGGACGGGCTCGTGCCGCTCCTTCCGTGAACCGTCGTTCCGCCCGCCGCCGAGGGCCGCTTCGGCGCCGGCGGGGCCGGAACGGACGTCGCCGCCGCCCGAGGCGACTCCGCGGGGCTCTTGCCCGAGGCCGCGGACGAGAGGCGTCCGGACGGGACCGCCGTCTCGGGCGCAGCGGGCGCGGGCCTCCGGATCGACGGCGGCGGGGGGGGCGCCGTCGTCTCGAATCCGCGCGGCGACGCCGGCGGAGCGATCGCGGCGGGCTCGTCGGCGATCGCCGTGGACGGCGCGGTCGCCGTCGCAGCCTCCGTCGTGCCGGACGCCGCGGACATCTCGGCTTGCTTCGCGGCGGAGAACGTCTTGTCCTCGCGCTGGTTGATCCCCTCGATGACGAGACCCGAGAGAGCCTTCAGGGTCGCGAAGACACCCTCGCCGGTGCGCGCCGACGCCTCGAACGTCGGGACGCCGAGCCAGTTGAGTTTCTCGTTCAGCGTGGGCACGGGCACGGCGTTGGGGAGGTCCCGCTTGTTGAACTGGATGACGATCGGGACGTCCTTCACGTCCTTGCCGTACTCCGTGAGGTTCTCCTCGAGGTTCTTGAGGGACTCGACGTTCTCGGCCATCTTGTCCGGAGAGGAGTCCGCGATGAAGATCACGCCGTCGGCGCCCCGCAGGACGAGCTTCCGCGTCGAGTTGTAGTAGACCTGGCCCGGCACGGTGTAGAGCTGAAACTTGATGTTCATGCCCATGATGTTGCCGAGGTGCAGGGGCATGAAGTCGAAGAACAGCGTGCGATCGCCCTCGGTGGCGATGCAGGTGAGTTCGCCCTTGTGGCCGTCCGGGGTCTTGCGGTGGACCATCTCGAGATTCGTGGTCTTTCCGCTCATGCCCGGACCGTAGTAGACGATCTTGCAGTTGATCTCCTTGCGGGCGAAGTTGATCTGGACCATGAGTGAGTCCTGCTTTTCTTTTCCAGGGGCCCCGCGGGACGCGCCGGGCTCGTGTCGGTTTTCTTTCTAGACGCGAATGGTGCCCAGCCGGCGGATCCGTTTCGCCGCGCTCTGGATGTCGACGATGGCGGACGAGAAATCGACCTTGCGATCGGTCACGACGACCAGGAACGCGACCCCGAGGTCGAGCATGACGACCTTGCCGTAGTCCGCCGTGAGCTCGCAGCGCGCGAACCCCTTCAGTCCGCAGCGCAAGAGGGCGGTCTTGCTCGCCGAGATGAGAGCGTGCGCGAGCGCAGCCACGCGCTCCTCGTCCGAGGGAACGCGGAAGGCCGACGTGATCGTGATCCCGTCCTCGGTGACGACGAGGCTTCCCTTGATGCCGATGCGCTCGTTCAGCTCGTTCAGGATCTCATCCATGGACGGCATCCTTCTCGCCCGGCCCCGAGGGGCTGGCGGCCGGATCGGGGGACGGCGAGGCGGAGACGCTGTGCTTCGCGAGGAAGTCCTGAAGCCTCATCGAGATTTCGTCGACGGATCCGGTGGGGCTGCACTGCGCCGCGGCAGCGCCGCCGCCGAGCCGGGCGATCGCGATGTGCCCGAACTCGCCCGTGAGGGTCGCCTGGCAGACGTCGCCGAGATCCATCTCGCGCAGCGACAGTTGGGACGCGGTGAGCACTTCCGCGACCATGCGCGCGAACGGGTCGGAGCCGGCGGCAGGATGACGCCAGTCGCGCAGGAGCGCCCCCCGCGTCGCGCCGGTCGAGCGGACCTCCGCGGCGAAGTCCGGCTCGAGAGCCCCGCCCTCGGGGATCGGCGAGTTCTGGACGTGATCGCCGGGCTCGAGTCCCGTGCGGGGCACCCACGGGAGGCGGCCCGAGAGGGAGATCTCCCTCAGGCGGTCCGTGAGGGTGCGCGTCCGCTCGATCTCGTCGATCGACCGCGCCTGGATCTCGTCCCTCATGTCCGCGACGCGCTCGTCGTGCGGCCCCGCCTCGAGAACGGCGTCGAGGTGGCGGACCGCGGTCTCGCCGTCGCCGACCGACGCGTAGAACTCGCCGAGCAGGACGCGCGCCTTGAGGTTGTGGGGGTTCAGCGCCAAGACCCGCTCGAGGTTCTCGGCCGCGAACTCACCGTCGCGCGCCGTCAGGTTCCGGTAGAAGCGGGCGAGGCGGATCTTCCCCGTGACGAGGTACGGGTTCTCGTCCTCGGGAAACCGCTCCATGCATCGGCGGCAGACCTCGAGCGCCGCGTCGTCGTCGGCGAGGCTCCGGTAGATCTCGGCCAGCCGTCCGAAGATCTCCGGCGCGGGGCTCTTCTTTTCGGCCTCAAGGAGCCCTTCGATCTCGGGCCGCTTCCCCTTGCGACGGAGCGAGCGCGAGAGCGACTGCAAGCGCTCCGAGCCGGGGTAGATGCGGAGCCCCTCGTCGAGAATCGCGAGCGCGTGGCTCTCGTCCCCCGTGGCCGCGATGTGCTCGGCCAGGGAGTGGATGCGCTGGGGGCTCGGGCTGCGGAAGACGTCGCGACGCTTCCGCTCCCACTCCCGCTCGCGAAAGACTCGCCTGAGGAATCTCAATGTCCGGGGTCTCCCGAACGACGTGCGCCGAGACGACGGCGCCGCGCGGACGCCTGCCGGCGGCGTTCCCCCTCTCTATCGGCGGCGAGTCCCCCTCGAGTTGAGCGGCCGGGTCGAACCCTCTCGCTCCCGCCGGACGAGGGCTCTTTGCAAACGAACTCGGACGTCGCGTCTCGACGCGACGCCCGACTTGCGTCATCGGAGGCCGATGAAGGGCCTCCGTTTCTTTGCAAGTCGAAGAGCGGTCGGGCTCGAAGACTCTTCTACTGCCCGCCCGAACGGACCGCCGCGTTCACGCCCTCGAAGAAGGATAGAGAGCCGTCCTCCCCGGAGACGATGAGGCTCTCGCCGCCGACGACCGTCATGCCCGAGACGGCGGCGCCGATCCGGCCGCGCCATCGCGGCGCGAGGCTCGCGGCGTCGAGACAGAGAAAGCGCCCGTCCCGGCCCGCGACGAGAACGGCGTCCCCGGACACGACGGGAGCGCGCGCAGGGACGAATCCGAGATCGGAGGAGCGGAACTCGCGGCCGGTCCGGACGTCGAGAGCGACGAGCCGGCCCGCGGCGGTCGTCGCCAGCACCGTGTCGCCGCTCGCGGAAAGGCCGACGACGCGCGACCCCACGTTTTGCCGGAAGGCGCTCCGGCCGCCGTCGAGGTGCGACGCCTCGATGGCGCCGTCGCCCGTCCCGACCGCGACGAGCCCGCCGCCGAACATCGCGGCGGTGACCGGGCCGAGACCGAAGAACCCGCGCTCGGCGACCGTCCGGCCGGTTTCGAAGGAGAGCACGAGCCAGGCGCCCGACGACGTGACGACGTGGAGGCCGTCGATCGCCGCGAAGATCTCGATCGGGACGTCGGCGAGCTCGCGCCGCCATCGCGATTCGCCGGTCGCGGAGACGGCGAGAACGCGGCCTCCGTCCTCGACCACGGCCACGCCTCCTCCGGGAAGGACGTGTGGCGGCCGCCGGACGAATCCTCCGAGGGGAGCGCGCCAGGCCTCGGCGCCGTCCGCGGCGGAAAGCGCGTGGAGCGCGGAGTCGTGCGCCGGAACGTAGACGAGGCCGTCGCCGACCGCGACCCCCGCCTCGACGTCGGCGAGCGGGCCGAGGCGCTTCGACCACGCGGGGACGCCCGAGCCGAGCGGCAGGGCGAGGACCTCGGACGCGCGGTTCGCCGCGTACGCGAAGCCCTCCGCGACGGCGACCGCCGAGGTGAGCGGGCCGGAGGTTTTCGACACGGCGGTGGGCTTGCGCACGAGGTCGAACGACTGGAGCCACGTGGGCTCGCCGTCGCACTCGCGGCGCTCGGGGTGGTGGCCGGCGAGGTCGACCTCGATGGCGAGCGGCGCGCCCGGCGTCGACCGCAGCACGGCCGGGGTCTTGAGCCCGGTCGGACGGCCGTCGCGGTGGATCGCGGCCCCGGCCGGATCCGACGTCACGAGGAAGGGGAGCGTCGACCTTTCGGCCTCCGGGCTCAGCGGGAAGTCGGAGCGCAGCCGGCGGATCGACTCCGCCGCGCCACGGACGTCGCCGGCCTCGAGGAGCGACTCGGCCTCCGCTGCGAGGTTCCCCGCGTGCCCGAGGTACTCCTCGATGGAGGAGATCTTCTCCGCCACCTTCTCGCTTCGTAGGAAAGCGCGGTCCTCGGTCCGGGACCAAAGGCCCTTGAGCTCGACGAGGCCGTCGGCCAGCCGGCCGGACTCGATCGTGGCCTGGGCCGCCTTGAAGGCCGCGGAGACCTCCGCCCGCCTCCGCCGCTGCCCTTCGACGACGCGCCAGCGCTCCTCCTCGACGCGGTTCTCGAGGACGTCCGCCTCCCGGCGCGCGGTCGATCCCGCCCGCGAGAACGGGTAACGCTCCCGGAAGGCGCGCAGGGCTTCCGCCCGCGCGACGAAATCGCTCGTCACCGACGACCGCGCCGCCGGCAGGCTCTCGTACGCCTGGCGCGCGGACGCCTCGTAAACGGTGACGATGCCCGCGAGCCCCGCGGCGAGGACGAGCGCGCGCAGGCTCCGGTTCCGGCGGCGGAGGCTTTTCTTCGCCTCGACGATGCGCGCCTCGATGAACCGCTTCTGCTCGATCGCGTCCTTCGACGACGGGTCGATCGAGAGGATCTTCTCGTACACCTTGAGCGCGGCGGCGAGGTTGCCGCGCTGCGTGAAGATGCGCGCCAACCCCTCGTACTCGCGGAGGGCGCCCTCGTTGTCGCCCGACTTGAGGCACGCGTTGACGAGCTGCGCCCGGAGGTTCAAGTTGTTCTCCTCGAGAACCGCCACCTTGCGCAGCACGGACACCGCCCGCTCGGGCTCGCCCTTCTGGAGATACCTCGCGGCGAGGCTCATGCCCTCAGGGATCACGTCCAGGCTCTGGTTCTTGAGCGTTCCCCGGTGGTTGACGTAGATCTCGATCAGCTTCTCGCGCGCCTCGAGGTCCTTCGGCAGAAGCTTCGCGATCTTGCGGTAGACCTCGTAGGCCCGCTCGAAAGCGCCGAGCCCTTCCTGGTGCGAGGCGACGATGCGGAGGTGCGCCGCGGCCGCGGGGAAGTCCTTCAGCGACTCGGCGACGCGGCCCGCCTTGTTGTGGAGGTCGGGGGATCCGTCCGATTTCTCGATGGCGCGGAGGTAGAACTTCTGGGCCTCCCGGAGGCGTCCCCGGCGCAGCGCCTCGTCCCCGAGCGCCTCGATCTCCTCCCTCGAGAGCGGGACCACGATCCCGTTCTCGAGGAAGTGCGCGACGGTCCGCGTGACGTCGAATCGCGACTGGAAACTCGCCTCGATGATCTCGTTGAGGTTGCGCTGGCCGTCGAGGAGGCCGAAGACGACCCGCCCGGGCTCCCCGCCCAGTTGCTCCGCCCGCGGAGCGACGCGGCCGACCGCGCGGTAGATCTCGCTCGGCGAGTCGATCGTCTTTCGGATGAGCGCCCACTCGTCCGTCCGCCGGGCGGCCTCGAGGAGGATCTTGTCCACGTCGCTCACGAGGCACGGCACGACGACGCCGGCATCCGGCTCGAGGTCGTCGGGCGTCGAGTTGCTGTGGAACTGGAACTTCGCCTTCTCCCACGAGAAGAGCTCGATCATCTCCTCCTCGAGGAGCGAGAAGTAGGTCGCCTCCGCGAGCTTCTCCTCGACGAGGCCCTCCTCGGTCAGGACCTCGAGGAGCGCCACGCAGCGCTCGGAAGCCTGCTTCTTGAGCTCGCGGACCTTTTCCGAGGTGAGCCGCCGCGCGCGCAGGAGCGCCTGGCTCAGCGCGAGATCGAGCCGGTCGCGCGGCATGAGGATCGTGATCCCGACGGGGCCGAAGAGGACGTGCTTCCTGCGGCCGTCCTCCTCGCCGGAATCGACGGCGAGGATGCCCTCGCGCCTCCCGCTGCTCAGCATCTGGACGACGGACGCGAGGTCGGCGCTGTTCAGGTCGCCCTCGATGATGGGAGTGGGCTGGGGCATGGGCCGGCTCCTCGACGTAGGGGCGGCGGCGCGCCGGCGCCGGCGCCGGAATACTCTCCCCCGTTCCCCGAGGCGGCGTCGGCGACCCGATCGCGACGGCGCTCCGACCGGGACTTTTAAGGCCGGGCGCTCGCGCGAACCGGCCGGACGCGGATGCGGCTCAGCGCGGCGGACCGGCGGCGATGCCGGATCCGCTGCGGCAAGGGAGCGGGGAGATTATCGGCCGGGGCGAGCCGGCCGATTGAGATTGGATCGCGCGCCCAAAAGGGCCGCGGCTCCCGCGGGCGGCACTCCCGGGCGCCGCGGCGGATTACTCCTCGCGGGAGCGGTCCTTGGGTGGCGGGTCCTCCGCCTTTTCCCCCGGCCGCGCTCGCGCCCGGTCGAGGAGCTCTCGGGCGCGGGGCCGCTCGGGCAGCGGCTCGGGAAGAGCGAGCACCCGCTCGATCTCGGAAATCGCGTCCGCCGCGTTGCCGGACTCGATCAGCCCCTCGGCGAGAACGAGGCGCGCGGCCGGGGAATCGCCTCCCTTCTTCAGGGCGGCTCTCGCGCACTCGACGGCCTTTTCCGGCCGCCTCCACTCCGGCGAGTCGGCCCGAAGGTAGAGGAGCGCGAGGCCGATCTCCGGCTCGGGGGCGTTCGGCGTCAAGTCGCGCGCGAGCGAGAGGTCGTTCTCGGCGCCCTTGTACTCGCGGTCCGCGATCTCGAGGTAGGCGCGATCGACGAGGGCGCGCGCGTTCGTGGGCTCGGTTTCGATGGCGCGGTCGAGGGCGGCGCGGTCCATGCCGGAGCGGTCCTGGTCGGCTCCACGGCCCGCGAGGAGCGCGTCCGAGACGCCGCGGGCAAAGGAGCCCGCGGCGGAGAGCGCGCGCTCCGAGCGCTCGGCGACACCCGAGGTGAAAGAGCCGATCTCGCCGCCGACCGTCTCGACGGCGAGCCGTCCCGCGTCGATGATCGTCTCCGTGAGGGGGCCGAGGCTCGCCGAAAGCTTGTTGGCGAACTCGCGCGCCTCGGCGCGGCGCATGAGCCGGTCCCACTCGCTCACGTTCTCCGCGTTCTTCTTGTCGGCGCGAACCGCGAGGAGGAGGTAGGTCGTGGCGAGGCGGAGGTTTCCGAGCTTCTCGTACGCAAGCCCGAGCTTTCTCATGGTCTCGTCATCGTCGGGCTCGAGGTCGTGGGCTTTGCGGTAGAGGCCCACCGCCTGCTCGGGGCTCGAGAGAAGCCTGAGGTCCGCGAGCGCGCGACAGCCGGCGGCTCGGTCGTGGTGCAGTTCGTTCGCGCGGACCAGGTCCGCCTCGGCGCCGGCGACGTCGCCGAGCTCGAGCCGCGCGCTCCCGCGGCCAACGAGCGCGTCGTAGTTCTCCGCGTCGCGCGCGAGCACGCGGTCGTAGTCCGTCTTCGCGTCCGCGTGGGACCCGCGCTCGGCCTTGAGCTGCGCCCGTCCGAGGAGGCCCTCAGGGCGCTCGGGGAAGAGCCCGACCGCCTTCGAGTAGAGCTCCTCGGCCAGGGCCTGATTTCCCGTGAAGAGCTGGACGCGCGCCTCGGAGATCGCGGCCCGGTAGTCGGCCTCCGCCTTCGAGGACCGCCCCTGGAGATAGAAGGTCCCGGCCGCGCCGATCGCGGCCAGGACCACGGCGCCCGCCGCGACCGGAACGCGGTGGCGGAGCGCTCCCTTCACGGTGCGCTCGATCAGGGAGGCGGGCCGGGCGAGGATCGGCCGGCCGTCGAGGGCCCGCCGGAGGTCCTCCGCGAGCGCCTTCGCCGTCTGGTAGCGCCGCGCCGGCTCCTTCGACATCGCCTTCCGCACGATCGTCTCGACGTCCTTCGGGATCGAGCGGTCGATCCGCCGCACGGACCGCGGCTCCTGCTCGACGATGAGACGGAGCAGAGTCTGGACGTTGTCGGCGTCGAACGGCGGTTGCCCCGACACCATCTCGTAGAGCGTCGCGCCGAGCGAGTAGACGTCCGAGCGGCGGTCGATCTCCGTGCGCGCGGCGCTCACCTGCTCGGGACTCATGTACATCGGCGTGCCGACGAGCGCGCCCGACTCCGTGATGGTGCCGGCCTTGTCCTGCCGGGCGAGGCCGAAGTCGGCGACGAGGAGCTTCCCGGAGCTGTCGTAGATGAGGTTTCCGGGCTTCACGTCCCGGTGGACGATGCCCTTCTCGTGCGCGACGTGGAGGGCGTCCGCGACCGCGGCAATCGACGAGCAGGTCTCGGCGATCCCCGGCCGCCGGCTCTTGAGAGCCTTGTCGAGCGTCGGCCCGTCGAGAAACGGCATCGCGTAGAAATAGACGCCGCGGTCCGAGCCGGTCGCGTAGATGGGGACGATGTGCGGATGGTCGAGCTCGGCGAGGACGGCGGCCTCGCGGAGGAAGCGCTTCAGGGTCTGCTGCTGGAGATGGACGGTGAGGGGGAGGACCTTGAGCGCCACGCGCCGGTGGAGGGGCTCCTGGATGGACTCGTAGACGATCCCCATCGAGCCCCGGCCGACCTCTTGGACGAGGCGGAAATCGCCGAGTCGCCGCCCGGGCTCCGGAATCCCCTCCTCCGAGGGCCGGCCGTGCGAAGGGACGGTCAGGCGTCCGCCGTCCTCCTCGGGCCCATCGGATGCGTCGGTCATTCTCACTCTTACCCAGGAATCGGCGAGGGGTTATTCTAGCCGTGATGCCGACGGCCTTCAAACCGGAGCGGAGCGCCCGGCGCGAAGCCCGACTACGCGCGACCGGGCCGCAGCATTCGTTCGCGTTCGCCCGACTTTCGGGACGAAATCGGCGCCGTTTTCCGCGCGTCGCGCTCCGCGGTCGGCGTTCGTGAGCCGGTTCCCCCGCATCTTCGGCCCCGCGGGCCGCGGCGAGCCCGACTACCGGGCCGAGTACCACCGCCTCCTCCGCTTGCAGGAGAACCTGAAGGCGATCCTCTCGGAGCGAAACGTCCGGTCGGTCCTCTCCCGGATCATGGACTCCGTGGTCGACTTTACGGGCGCTGAGCGCGGCTTCCTCATCCTCCGGCGCGGCGACGGGCACGAGATCGCGACCGCGCGGAACATCGACCGGGAGGAGGTCAAGCGGCCCGACTTCAAGATCAGCCACTCGATCGCGGAGAAGGTGATGTCGACCGGCGAGACGCTCCTCGCTCGGAACGCGCTTGCCGAAGCGCCTCTCTCGCTCTACAGCAGCGTCGCGACGCTCAGGCTCAAGTCTGTCCTGTGCGTCCCGTTCCGCCTCAGGAACGAGATCGTCGGGGCGCTCTACATCGACCACCGTTTCGAGGAGGGGAAATTCGACTCGGTCGATCTCCACGCCATGGAGGCGTTCGCGGACCAGGCGACGATCGCGATCGAGAACGCGCGGCTCAACGAGGAGAACGAAAAATCGCGGAAGGCCCTTGAGAGCGTCAACGCCGAGCTCGAGCGCCGCATCGCGGAGACGGAGGAGGAGCTGGCCGTCGCCCGGAGGTCGCGCGACGGTGAAGCGGCCGAGGCGCCGCCCCTGAAGCACGACTATTCGGCGATCGTCGGGAAGAGCCACGCCCTGAGGAGGGTGTTCGAGCTCCTCGACCGCATCACGGACACGACCATCCCCGTTCTCGTCCTCGGCGAGAGCGGGACGGGGAAAGAGCTCGTCGCCCGCGTGCTCCACGCGAACGGACCGCGCGCGAAGAGCCCGTTCGTCGCGGAGAACTGCTCGGCGATACCGGAGTCGCTCATGGAGAGCGAGCTCTTCGGCTCCGTGAAGGGCGCTTTCACTGGAGCTGACCGCGACCGCGCGGGGGTCTTCGTCCAGGCCCATCGCGGAACGCTCTTCCTCGACGAGGTGGGCGAGTTGAAGCCCGACGTCCAGGGAAAACTCCTCCGAGTCCTGCAGGAGAGCGAGGTCCGCCCGGTGGGCGGGACGGAGCGGAAGAAGATCGACATCCGGCTCATCGCCGCGAGCAACCGCGACATCGAGCGGGAAGTCGCGGAGGGCCGGTTTCGCGAGGACCTCTACTACCGGCTCCGCGGCGTCGTGGTCACGGTGCCGCCGCTCCGAGAGCGGCGAGAGGATATCCCGCTGCTCGTCGACTTCGCGCTCGCGGCGGCGGCGCGCGAGCGCGGCGAGGAGAAGCGCGAGGTGGCGCCGGAAATCCTGAAGAGCCTCGTCCGCCACGACTGGCCCGGAAACGTCCGCCAGCTCCTGAACGAGATCCGGAGGCTCGTCGCGCTTTCGTCCGGGCGCATCGAGGACCCGCGGCTCCTCCGCGACCTCGAACGGTCGATCCCCCCGCGCGGCGCCGCGGCCGGGGCGGCGTGGTGGGCGGGCCGGTCGCTCGCCGACGTCGAGCGGGAGATGATCGTCCGCGTGCTCGAGGAGACCGAGGGCCGGAAAGGGGAGGCGGCGAAGAGGCTCGGCATCCCCCGCCGCACGCTCTTCGACCGCATCCGCCGGCACCGAATCGAAGCTCCCTGACGCCGGCCAGCCGCCACCGAACGCGGACGCCGCTCCTCATCGCGACGCCCGACGGGTGTCATCGGAGGCCGAGGAGGGGCTCCCGCTTCTTCGCTAGACGAGGAGAAGCTGGCGTCGCCGACGCCGGAAGCGCTCGCTCGCGACGCGCCACCCGAGCGGAGCCGCCAGGCGAATCCCGCCTCGTGGGCGGATTCCGCCAACGCCGGTCCGTCGAGGCGCCCCGCGACCCGCCGCAAACACCTGATTCCCAATAGTTTGACGACGCCGCGGCGCGAAACGCTTTGGCACCGGCATTGCTCCAGGACGGGCGACGCCGATCCCGGACAACGGCCCAGAGCGTCTGTCGCGCCTCGCGGCGGCGACGAGCGTTCCGGGCCGGCGCGTCGAACAAGCCGTACGGAGGATCCCCCTCGTGAGCCAAGTCTCGACCCGCCGCCCGAGCTTTTTGAGGCCTGCCGCCGTCGCGCTCGTAGCGCTCACGCTCGGGCTCCCGTCCTCCGCCGCTCCGGCGGTCACCGTCGGCGTCTTCACGGTCTACGCTCCGGTCCGGTTCGAGGACATGCTGCCCGAGGACTGCCTCATCTTCGGGTCGATCGACCTCGGCGCGGCGCGGAAGGGCGAGGGGCCGCTCGCGCTTGCGCGCATCTTCGAGGAGCCTGAGGTGGCGGCGTTCGTGGGCAGCGTCTCGGAGCGCGTGCGCGGAGTGCAGACGCTCGTCAATCGCGTCTGCGGCGATCCGAAGACGGGCGCGAGCATCGCCCAGGTCCGGCGCATCGGCTTTTCGTTCGGAGGCGTTCACGGCCAGCCCGGGCCGAAGGGCAGCGCCGAGCCGACCGTCGCGGTCGCCATCGAGATCGGGGGCGACCCGTCGCAGTTCCTCGGCGCGCTCACGCACCTTCGCGACCTCGCGCGGGACGGCGCCGGCCTCGGCCGCGGTCTCGACGTGTCGGAAAAGCGCCACTTCTACATGGGCCAGGAGATCACGGAAGTCTCCGTCGGCTCGGGCCCGGCGGACTTGCAGGTGGCGTACACGCTCCTCGATTCGATGCTCGTGGCGGCTCCCGACCCGCTGTCCGTCCAGTCGCTCGTCGACAACTACCGACGACCCCTGCAGGCGCCTCTGTCGCGTCTCGACACGTTTCTGCGAACGCGCGAGCGGGCCGGCGGGGATTCGCCCCGGCTCCTCGTCTTCTTCAACGCGCAGGCGTTCCGCGACCGTTACCTGGGCCAGCTCTCGGCCGAGGAGAAGTCGGTGTGGGCGGCGCTCGGCCTCGAAGACGTCGACGGCGTGGCGTACTCGCTCGGCTTCGACGGGCCCGCGTGCGTCGAGCGCCTGTACGTGCTGGCCCCCGAGCCGAGGAAAAGCTGGATCGAGACGTACGACGGGTCGTCGGCCGGCGACTTCGCCTCGCTCGATTTCGTATCGCGCGAAGCGGCCTACTACTCGGCCTGGCGCAGCGACTGGGCGAAGGAGGTCGCGAACCTCGAGCGCATGGCGCGCGTCCTGGAGCCCGAGGCGAGCGGTTTCATCGCCGCGGCCGAGTCGGAGTTCGAGCGTCGCGCGGGCCTCCGGCTCCGCGACGACTTCCTCGCGTCTCTCGGCGACGAGATCTCGGTCTCCGCGCTTCTCCTGCCCGGCTCGTTCGTCCCGTACGGCCTCGTCTCCGTCGAGCTCGAGGACGCCGAGACGTTCGACAGAGCGCTCCGTGGCCTCCTCGGCTCGTTCGGCGTCAAGCTCGTGCCGAGCGGAACGCCCGGCGCCGCCGGGAGTCGGATCGAGAACCTCACTTGGGACGAGTCGAGCGGACTGCCTTCCTACGAGGCCTTCGCCGCCTTCTCCGGGTTCGTCATGCCGTGCGTGATGAGGGAGAAGAACTCGATTCTCTTCGCGAGCCACCCCATCGTCCTGACGTCAATCCTCGCGGGACAGGGAAAGGGCGTCTCCGACCCCATGCGATCACATCCGGAGATCGGGCGCGCGCTCGCACGGACGGGTCCGAAGCCGAACGCGCTCGAGTTCGTCGATCTCGGCAAGGTCTTCACCATCCTCTACAACGCCGTGACGCCGCTCCTCCTGGGTGTCCCCTCGAAAAACCTCCCGTTCGACGCGGCGCTCCTGCCGACGGCCGAGTCGATCGTTCGGCATCTCTTCCCGCTGACGACGACGAGCGGCGGCGACCGCGACGGCTATCTCTGGCAGAGCCGGTCGCCCGTCCCGGTCGCGGCGGCCGCCATCGCGGCGGCGGCCGGAGCCGTTGCGTGGCACACGGCCAAGGTCGAGCCCGGTGCGGCCGCGGAACGCGACGGCGAGGCCGGCACGGAGGGCTCGGTCGCTTCGGTCGCGGATCTCGAGCGCCAGGCGCTCCGACTCCAGGCCGCGGGTCGGTTCGCCGAGGCGATCGCCACGCTCGACCGCGCCATCGAGATGGATTCGAAGGCGGGGATGCCGCGATTCAATCGCGGCTATCTGAAGATCGCGCTCGGCCACCAGACGAACGACGTGAAGCTCTTCGCGTCGGCGCGCGAGGACTTCGTGGAGTGCGTGCGGCTCGGTTGCAACGTCGCCGACTCCCAGTACAACGTGGCGTGCACGCTCGCGCTCCAAGGCGAGAAGGACGCCGCGTTCGACGCGCTCAGGAAGGCCATCCAGTTGGGATTCAACAAGTCGCGGCTCCTCAGGGAGGATCACGACCTCGACAGCTTGAGGAGCGACGCGCGCTTCGCGGACATCGTGCGCGAGTTCGAGAGCGGCTCCCGGCGCGATCGCTGAGCCTCTTTCTCCCTCTCCCTCCGTCCCTCCCTCACGCCGGCCGGGCGCATCCGAACTCGAGCGCCACGCGTGCACGCGACGCCCGATTCGTGTCATCGCGGGCCGAGGGCGGGCTCCAACTCCGTCGCGAGACCACGAGGAGTCGCTTCGGGCCAAAGGCTCGCGCGGGACATGGAGACGGGCCCCGTCGTCGACACTCCCCGCCAACAGCGAGGCCTCGGTCAGGTGACCGAGGCCTAGTTACAAATATGCAAAGTAGCCAAGGGAACTTATAAGGAGATTTTAAAGGGGATATCTAAGAAGATATGATGGGATTGAGTTTTACGCCCGTTGGGGCAACCTTGGCTATCTTTGTGATCAGTTCCTTCACGGATTTACCCGGATAGGCGCTCGGCGCCGCCGGTTCCGCCTAAACCGCCGCCTGACGACCCGAAGTCCAGTATAGGGATGAGAAAGGACGTGTCAAAAGGGATTTCTGCTCCCGTCAATCACACGATGTGGAGCGCCGCTGGCAGTCGCGCGATCTTCGCGGCTCGGTGCCCCGAAAGTCCGTCCGGAACAGGGGTTTAGCCGCCGAGGAGAGCGAGACGGGGCGGACTGCGACAGCGCGGACTGTCGACATCGGCTTCGCCGAGTGACATCCCGACTCATGGTGTTGCGGCGTGTTTCACCCACGATCCGTGGACGGCAAAAGACCTCCGCGAACGCGCTCGCTCTGCGACGCCTGCGCGGCGCGGCGAACGCCCGCGTCGGCGCCACCGCGATTTGCGCTCAATTCGCGCGCCGCGATTGCCGATGACGCCCGCCACGGCGGACGTGAATGACTCAACACACCCAGAACGACGGAACGGGACCGGCGCGCGGCGCGACAGCACCGCGCCCGTTCGACACTCCGCGCCGGCCCATCGATGCCGCCTTCCGGGCGGCGACGCGAGAATCCTACTGACGTCGATGATGGAGGATCCGATTCGATGACAACGCACCACGGCAATCGTCGCACGGGTCGCAAGACCACGCGGAAGTCGGGCACGAGGCGGACTCGCACCTCGCGCAAGTCGTCGTCGCGCCGCACCATGACGGGCACGATGAAGAAGAAGAAGATGACGCGCAAGACCGGGACGCGAAAGACCTCGTCGAGCCGCAAGAGGACGATGCGCCGGTCGACGCGCCGCACGACCCGACGCCGGTAGCCGACCGCGGGTCGGCCGCGCCTCGCGGCGTCGGACCGACACGGACGCGAAACGAGGAGGAGCCCCCGAAGGGAGGCTCCTCCCGTTCTTTTGAAAGGGCGCCCACCCGCCTCTCGGCCCGGCCGCGAGCAACGACGCGGCCGCGGCATGGACAGGCAACGCCGCGCGCGCGACAATCGCGGCGGACCGTCCGGAGTCCTTTCGATCGAAGAGGTCCGGACCGCCGGCCGTTCGGAACCGGTTCCGCCGGCCGCGCGGGCCGAGAGTTCCCATCGGTTCTCCCTCGAGGCCGCGAGGACCGCTCGGGCTCGCGCCGATCGCGCGTCAAAGAGGCGGCCCCGAACTCCGACGCCCGGGAGGGTCTCGCATGATCCGCGGTCGCGCCGTAGTCGCCGTCTCGATCCTTCTCGCGTTCGCCGCCGCGCCCGCCGAACTCCGGCGCGCGTTCGCCGGGACGGGGGACGAGCCCGCCCGGGGGCAGGAAAAGACCGAGGGGAAGGACGATCAGGAGCTCGTCACCTACAAGGGCCGGAAGGTGACGCTCGAGGAGAAACGCGCTCTCGAGCAGGGGCTCGTCAAGTACAAGGACCGCTGGGTCACACCCGAGGAGAAGAAAAACCTCGAGAAGGGGCTCGTCTTCCACCGGGGGCGCTGGATGTCCGCCAAGGACAAGGAGCAGTTCGACAAGGGTCTCCTCCCTCACAAGGGGAAGTGGCTTCCGCGGGAGAAGGTCGAGGAGATCCGCTCGAACTGGGACGACGCCTGGGAGATCTCCGGCCCGCACTTCTTCGTGCGCACGAATGGCGGCGAGGAGCTCGCGTCGGACGTCCTCACGATCCTCGAGGCGGCGTATCCCGAGTACAAGATGTTCTTCGCGGGCGCCGAGCCTCCCCGCAGCGGCTCGAAGAAGAACAAGACGCGCTACGACGTCGACGTTCCCCAGGACCTCCTGCCGATCTTCCTCTTCAAGAGCAAGGCGGAGTATGAGGCGCATTGCCGCGATCACAACGCGCCCGAGCAGGTCGAGAGTCCCGGGTACTTCGACTCCGCGACCGAGGTCTATGTGACGTACGCCGGCGAGCTTGGCCGGCACCAGCTCCTCGTGACGACGGTCGGCGCGGTCAGCGAGATGTACTGCTGGTACGCCTGGGACGACCGCATGCCCGAATGGTTCGCGGAGGGAGCGAAGCGCTACTTCGAGGGGCTCAAGTGGGACGGATCTCGTCTCACGATCGGCGAGCCGTACACCGCCCTCGTCCAGGCGATGCGCGAGGGAGAGAAGATCCCGCTCAAGCGCCTGCTCCGCGTCACGCTCGCGTCGGTGGCGAACACGAGCGAGCGCTGGGTGTGGGGCGGCCAGTGCTGGGCGCTCGTGAAGTTCTTCCAGGCGGAGGAGGGCGCGGCGTTCCGGAAGTCATGGGACACGCTCTGCGCGCGCTACCGCGCGAAGGTCAACTTCACCGACATGAAGGGCGCCGCCAACACGAACGAGGCGGGCGCGAAGATCTTCGAGGAGGTGTTCGGCAAGGACCTCGCGCCTCTCGAGAAGGCGCTCTCCGACTTTCTCGCGAAGGTACCCGAGCGCTGATCGCGGCGACGGCGGTCAAGCCTGCCGTCCCGGCGAGTCGATAAGTCCGCGGGCGCCCTCGGTCGTCGCGGGGCGCCGAGAAGCCCGCGGAGGCCGGATCCATGCGCCGAGCGATCGCCGTCGCGACCGTTCTTCCAATCGTCGTCGTCGTGTTCGTCGGACTCGCGTGCCGGAGCGCGGCGCCGCCCGCGACCGCCCCCGTGGCCCGAGAGCCCGAGCGGCACGGACACTCGGACGGCTGCGGGCACTTCTTCGAGAACGGAATCTGGCGCGAGTGGCCGGCTAAGCATTCCCACGGCGCCGGCTGCGGACACGTCCGGAACGATCTCGGTTACGGGTTCTTCCCGGCCGGCCACGAGCACGGCCCGTCTTGCGGACACTTCCTCGTCGACGGCGCGTGGCAGCCGTTCGCCCGCGAGCACGTCCACGGCGAAGGGTGCGGCCACTCCCATTTCGACGGGATGTGGAACCCTTTCCCGCCGGGCCACGTCCACGACTCCGGCTGCGGCCACGAGCTCGGCGACGGCGGATGGAAAAGCCTTCCTTCCGATCCCGGACACGTTCACGCGCCGGGATGCGGGCACCGGCCCCTCGGGGACGGCGTCTGGCTCGAGGCGGGGGAGAGGACCGCCCGCTCGCCGCGCGGCATCGTGCGCGGCCTCTTCCGCCACGGCGGAGGCTTCCACGCGACGAAGCGCGGAGCGCTCGCCGAGTGGACGATCGAATGCGGCGACGACGCCGGTTCTGGCCCGCTCGCCTCGCGCCCGGGCGCCTCGCCGCTCGGCGGCGCGCCCGTTCTGCCGCGCGACTGATCGCCCTCCGGCCGGAGCGGCGCGAGCGTGCTAGCCTCGGAGGCGTGCGGGCCGCGCCGCGACGCCGCGAGCGTCGCAGCCCGCGCGGAAGGAGCGTTCCCGACATGCGCGCCGCGGCCGTCCCGTCCCTTCTTCTCCTCCTCTTCCTCTTCTTGCTCATCCCGGCGCCGGGATGCCAATCGCCTCCCGTCCCCGCGGAGATCCCCGCCATCGTCGCGAACCCCGCCGCGTTCGACGGCGAACGGGTGTCGGTGACCGGGCCGGTCGCGGAGAGCACGATCGCCTCGAACGGCCACGCCGCCTGGCGGCTCGTCCTGGGCCGCCCTCCCGATTCGATCGTCGCCGTCGAGGAGGGATCGAACGGGGCGGTGATCCAGAGCGCCGCCGCTCTGGCCGACGAGGCCGGACGCCGGGGCGAGAACGTCACGGTCACGGGCGTCGTCCGCACCGGACGCAGCGGCTCGCGCTTGTCGGGCCTCCGCATCGAGCTCGAGACGTTCCGCTTCCGCGACGAGGAGATCGACACGGACTACCGCGACTACGGTCCTCACTGGTACTGGTGCGGCTTCGGCCCGTACTTCGACGCGCGCTTCTCCTTCGCAGCCTGGCCGTGATGAGCCCGGTCAGCCCCCGGCGGATCGCGCGGCAGAGATCCGGTGGCGGAGGCCGAGAAGGTCGCGGCGCGCGGCGTCGGCCTCCGACTCCGAGTCGGTGATCTTCCGGCGCTCCGTCTCGAAGAAGAGTCGGTAGGGCTCGAAGGCGGCGAGAACGGCGTCGAGCTCTCGGTCGATCTCGCTCTCGAAGGCCTTGATCGCGTTCGCCACCAGCTCGGACTCGAGCGCGGACACGCGCTGAGCGAACGCCGCGCGGGCCCGGTTGCGGTAGGCCGGGAGGATCGCGAAGCCCGACGCCGAGAGGACGATCGCCGCGAGGACTCCGGTCGCGTCGAGGAAGACGGAGTGGAAGAGGAGCACGAGTCCGGCGCCGAGCCCGACCGAGATGGCCTCCACTCCGAAGAATCGAGCGAGCCCGCGGCGCACCTCGGCGAGGAGCCGCTCGGCCTCCGAGGCCGCACGGAGTCGGCCGAGATCCCGGTCGACGGTCTGCCGGACCGCTTCGGCGACGGCCGACCGCCGCGGCTCGAACGTCGCCACGCCCGCGGGCCCGAGCGCCGCGCCGTACTGCTCGCGGAGCGCCGCCTGGCCCGCGAGGAACGCGATGGCGCGCTCGCGGAGCGAGACGATGTCCGAGACGAGCCGGTCTGCTGCGTCCCGCACGACGGTCTCGATGCGGGGCGAGAGGTCAATGAGGACCGCCTCGGTGAATGCGTCGCGGAATCGCTCGCGGCTCTTGAGGAGCCCGATCCTCGAGAGCCGGACGTTCTCGACGAGGAAGGCGTCGCCGCGGCGGTTGAGCTCCGCCATCTCCTCGTGCAGCGCGCGGACCATGCGTCCGAGCCGGTCGCGGAACGACTCTCGGCTCGCCTCGATCTGGTCGCGGAACCGCCCGAACCCGGAAAAGTCGGCCTCGAGCGACTCGCGGCGCGATCGGAGCGTCGCCGCGACGTCCGCGACGAGCTTCTCCGCCGCGCCGACCGGCGCGAGCAGCTTGAGCCGCACGGCCTCTCCGCGGAGCAGCCTGTCGCGAACGAACGTTTCGACCGCGCGGAAACCGCTCCGCTCGAACGCGTCGTCGTCTTCCTCCGCGCGCGCCTTCGCCGCGAGCTTTGCCGAGACGGGGAACACCTCGGCCTCGAGGCGCATCCTGCGATCGACGGTCGCCTCGACGTACTTCCGCACCTCCTCGACCTCGTGCGGCTCCCGGGTATCGGTCTTCGTCAGCACGAACACGACCTTGCGTCGCCACTCCGAGCAGACGTACTCGAGGAATCGGAACTCGCTGTCGGAGAGCGGGCGGTCGATCGAGGTGACGAAGAAGACGAGGTCGGCCCGCGGAACGAACCCCTCCGTGATCTCCTGGTGGCGCCTGACGAGAGAGTTCGTGCCGGGCGTGTCGACGAGGCGGAGGCGCTTCAAGAGCGGGATCCGCACGACGCGCTCGAGGACGTGCTCGTCCACGAGCCGCTCCGCGGGCTCGTCCCCGTACCGGAGGACGTGGATCCGGTCGGTGATCGGGGTCGGTCCCTCGGGGCAGACGTTCGCGCCGAGAAGGGCGTTGAGGAACGCCGACTTTCCCGATTTCACCTCGCCCACGACGAGAGCGAGGAAGAGCCCGTCGAGCTCGGAGAGGAGCGTGCGCGCGATCTCCGCCGGCGAGCCGCGGATCTCCGCGGAATCGACGACGCGCGCGACGCGGCCGAGCAGAGCGCGCAGCTCGTCGAACAGGCCGCGATAGGCGTCGGGAAGCTCGAACTCCCGTTCCGCTCCCGGGCTCGGCTGGCCCGCCGCCATCGCGTCCGCGCTCACTCGACTCTCCTCGTGGGTCACCGGTTCGCGGACGCCGCGGTCATCGCTTCTCGGCAGGCGCCGATGCCGATCGCCCGCAAACGCTCCGCGCGCCGCGGACCCCGCGCCGCGCGCCGGATCGATCCTCCCGGCCGACGGACGCGATCGCCGCGCGGAGTATAATTCGCGGCCACCGCGCGGGGTTCGGAGCCTCCCGGTCCGGCGACCGCGATCGATCGGGACGGTTCTAGCGTCGCGTCCCGCTCCCCCCGACTTGAACGGCCGGCGACGTCCGACCTCGGGGCCGGCGCGCGGGCCGCTCTCGTCCGGCGCCGCGGCAGGCCGCGGAACCGCCGCCGGACTCGCCCCGAGACGAGGCGGACCGGAGCCCGATGATCCGATGAAGAACCAGAGCGGGCTTCCGCCCGCGCTCGTCGTCGCCGGAGCCCGCGAGAAGAACCTCCGCGGCCTCTCCGTCGAGATCCCGCACGGCCGTTTCACGGTCGTGACGGGGCCGTCGGGGTCGGGGAAATCGAGCCTCGCGATCGACACGATCTACGCCGAGGGGCAGCGGCGCTACGTCGAGACGTTCTCGGCGTACGCTCGGCAGTTCCTGGAGCGGCTCAGGCGGCCGCGCGTGGACTCGATCGAAGGATGCCTCCCGGCCGTCCTCGTCTCGTCCGCGATCTCCGTCAGGAGCGCCCGCTCGACGGTCGGCACGATGACGGAGATCTGCGACCTCCTGCAGATCCTCTTCGCCCGCGCCTCCGAGATCCTCTGCCGGTCCTGCTCTCGACCCGTGCGGGCGCACACTTCGGAATCGGCGGCGGCCGACCTCCTCGCGAGCGGCGCGGCCGCCGCGGTGGTGGCGTGCCGCTACGCGGCGGATACGGACGGCGAGGACGCCCGGTCGATCGCGAGGCGCGCCCGCGCGGACGGGTTCGCGCGGTTCGTCCGCGGCGGCGCGGCGGTGCCGCTCGAAGATCTCGCCAGCGACGACGTCGCGGACGGCGCGATCGAGATCGCTCTCGACCGCATCGCCCTCGCGGCCGGGAAGCGAGCACGGCTCGCCGACTCCCTCGAGCAGGCGCTCGCGCTCGGAGGCGGCCTCGCGAGCGCGGTCCTCTTTCCCTCGGGCGAACGCCGCTCGTACGCGACGAGGCTCCGGTGCGCCGACTGCGGCATCGACTACCGGCAGCCGACGCCGCATCGTTTCTCCTTCAACCACTTTCTCGGCGCGTGCGCCGAGTGCCAGGGCTTCGGGCGGACGATCGGCATCGACCCGGCGCGCGTCGTGCCGGACGCGGCTCTTTCGCTCGCCGACGGAGCCGTCAAGCCGTGGACGACGCCGTCTTTTGCCGACTGCCGGCGCGACGCGCTGCGATTCGCCGAGAAGGCGGGGATCGACACGCGCCTCCCCTGGTCAGAGCTCGAGGAACGCGATCGGAAGCGGATCTGGGACGGGGAGGGGAAAAAGTGGTACGGCGTCCGCGGGTTCTTCGAGTGGCTCGAGTCGAAGACGTACCGGATGCACATCCGGATCCTCCTGTCGAAGTATCGCGGCTACTTCACGTGCGGCGAGTGCGGCGGGACGCGATTCAATCCCGAGGCGCGGCTCCACCGGCTCGGCGGACTCGCGATGCCCCAGGTCCTCGCGCTCACGGTCGACGACGCGGCCGCGTTCGTCGAGCGCCTCGGCGACGCCGTCGAGCGCCGCTCGCTCGGCCCGGTGCGCGACGAGGCGCTGTCCCGCCTCTCGTATCTGCGCGAGGTGGGGCTCTCCTATCTCACGCTCGACCGCGCGTCGCGAACGCTCTCGGGTGGCGAGCTCGAGCGGGTTCACCTCACCTCGGCTCTCGGATCGAGGCTCGTGAGCACTCTCTACGTCCTCGACGAGCCGAGCGTCGGGCTCCACGCGCGCGACGCGGGCCGCCTCGTCGGGATCCTGCGCCGGCTCACCGAGCGCGGCAACACGGTCCTCGCCGTGGAGCACGATCCCGCCGTCGTCCTCGCCGCGGACCGGGTCGTCGAGCTCGGACCCGGCTCGGGCCGCGACGGCGGCGCCCTCGTGTTCGAGGGCCCGCCGGCCGAGATGCTGACGAGCGAGGCGAGCCCGACCGGCCGGCACCTGCGGGGAATCTCGCCGCCGCTCCGCGCGCGGAATCCCGGCCCGCGGCGCGGGGCGATCAGGATCGAGGGGGCGACCGAGCACAACCTCGAGGACGTGACCGTCGAGTTTCCGCTCGGCCGCCTCGTGGCGGTGACCGGAGTGTCGGGATCGGGCAAGAGCACGCTCGTCGAGGACGTCCTCTACCGCTCGGTCGAGAGAGCCTTGGGCCGGCCGACCGAGGAGCCGCCCGGCGCCTGCCGCGCCGTGATCGGGCTCGAGGCGATCCGCGAGGCGTCCCTCGTCGATCAGTCGCCGATCGGACGGACGCCGCGCGGCAACCCCGCCACCTACCTCGACGCGTGGGGACCGATCCGGAAGATCTTCGCCGCGGCGCCCGACGCGAGGTCCCGCCGGCTCACGCTGTCGGCCTTCTCCTTCAACGTGAAGGGCTGGCGGTGCGAGACGTGCGAGGGCACCGGCATGGAAAAGGTGCCCATGCAGTTCCTCTCCGACATCTTCGTGCCGTGCGGCGTTTGCGACGGCGCGCGGTTCCGCGACCGCGTGCTCGAGGTGCGACTCCGAGGGAAATCGATCGTCGACGTCCTCGAAATGACGGCCGAGGAGGCGCTCGAGTTCTTCTCGGAGGCTCGTGAAGTGGTCCGGCGCCTGTCGCCGCTTCGCGCCGTGGGCCTCGAGTACGTGAGGCTCGGCCAGCCCGTGAACACTCTCTCGGCGGGGGAGGGCCAGAGGCTCAAGCTCGCGCGGGCGCTCGACGCGCGGGACGCCGGGCGGACGCTCTTCGTCCTCGACGAGCCGACGACGGGCCTCCACGCGTCCGACGTCGCCCGTCTCCTCGAGGCCCTGCGCGCGCTCGTCGACCGGGGCGCCTCGGTCGTGGTCGTCGAGCACCATCTCGACGTCGTCGCGGCCGCCGACTGGGTGATCGACCTCGGGCCGGAAGGGGGGCGCGGCGGAGGCCGGGTCGTCGCGGCGGGACCGCCCGGCGCGATCGCCGCGCACCCGGGCTCGCACACCGGACGATTCCTGCGCGATCGAGCCGCGGCTCCCGCAGCGGCCGCGCCTGCGGCTCCGGCCGGCCCCGGCGAGTCCAACGACGCGATCGAGGTTCGCGGGGCGCGGCACCACAACCTCCGCGGGATCGACGTCCGGATCCCGCGCGGGCGCGTCGTCGCGCTCACGGGGCTCTCGGGATCTGGAAAGTCGACGCTCGCGTTCGACATCGTCTTCGCCGAGGGCCAGCGCCGCTACGTCGAGAGCCTCTCGGCGTACGCGCGGCAGTTCGTGGCGGAGCTGCCGAGGCCCGACGTCGACGCGGTCATCGGCCTCCCGCCCACGGTCGCGATCGAGCAGAACGTCTCGCGGGGCGGCTCGCGAAGCACGGTCTCGACCGCGACCGAGATCCACCACCACCTGCGCCTCCTCTTCGCCCGCGTCGCCGAGGCGAGGTGCCCGACGTGCGACGAGGCCGTGGCCGCGCGCTCGGCCGACGAGATCGTGCGCGAGATCGCCGCGCGCCACCGCGCGAGGCCGGTCCTCGTCCTCGCGCCCCTCGTCCGGGCGCGGAAGGGAGTCCATCGCGAGCTGGTGCAGCGGCTCGCGCGGCGCGGCTTCGAGCGAGCCCGCGTCGACGGCGAGATCGTCGACGCCGCGTCGTTCCGCGGCGCGGACAAGAACCGGCTCCACGACGTCGAGGCGGTCGTGGGCTCGGCGCGCGCCTCCGACGCGAAGGCACTCGCCGATCTCGTCCGCCGCGCCCTCGACGCGGGAGGCGGGACCCTTCTCGCAAGGTCCGCGTCCGGGCCGAGCGCGCGCGACGAGCTCCTCGGGACGTCCCGGAGCTGCCCGCGCTGCGGCCTCGCCGTGCCGGAGCTCGACCCGAGGCACTTCTCGTTCGCGAGCCCGCTTGGCGCTTGCGACGCGTGCGGCGGGAGCGGGAAGAGGCTCTTCGTCGATCCCGAGCGCGTCCTCGCCTTCGACGAGCCGTTCGAGAAGGGCGCCACCGCCGCGCTCCGGGCCGCCGGCTACCGGCGCCGCGAGATCCGGCGAGCGATCCGCGAGGCCGAGTCCTCGATCGGGATCTCGCGGCGCCGCGCGCTCCGGGACGTTAGCCCCGCCGCGAGGCGGAAGGCGCTGCGCGGGACGGGCGGGTTCGAGGGGATCCTCGATCGCCTCGAGCGCGCGCTCACCGGTCCGAACGCGGACGCCGTGCGCGAGAGGCTCGCGCCGCTCTCGCGCGTCGACGCGTGCGACGCGTGCGGCGGGTCGCGGCTCGGCCCGATCGGGCGCGCGGCGAGGATCGACGGGACGACGCTCCCCGAACTCTCGCGGCTCCCCGCGGCGCGCGCGATCGAGCGGCTTCGCGAGATCGCGAAGCGCCTCGAGGGGCGCGACGCCGTCGTCGCCCGCGACCTCGTCGCCGAGTCGGTGCGCCGACTCGACTTCCTGGTCGAGGCGGGACTCAATTACCTGGCGCTCGACCGCGCCGCGGACACGCTCTCCGGCGGCGAGTCCCAAAGGCTCCGCCTCGCGGCCCAGGCGGGCTCCCGACTCTCGGGCATCGCGATCGTCCTCGACGAGCCCACGATCGGGCTCCACGCGAGCGACGGGGAGCGCCTGCGCCGGGTCTTGGCTCGCCTCGCGCGCGACGGGAACACCGTCCTCGTCGTCGAGCACGACGAGGAGATGATTCGCTGCGCGGATCACGTGATCGATCTCGGCCCCGGCGGAGGGGTCGAGGGAGGAACGGTGGTCGCGGCCGGAACGCCGGAGGAGATCGCCGCGAGCGCGTCGTCCGTCACGGGCCGATGCCTGAGCGGGGGAGGGGCGGCGATAGAGCCGTCGCGCGCCGGGCCGCCAAAGGAGTGGATCACGCTCGAAGGCGCGCGCACGCGCAACCTCCGCGACGCGACCGCGAGGTTCCCCGTCTCTCGCCTCACGGTGGTGAGCGGCGTGTCCGGGTCCGGGAAGTCGTCGCTCGTCCTCGACACGCTCTACCCGGCGGCGCTCCGGGCGCTCGGCCTGAAGGGGGACGAGCCCGGGCCGCACCGCCGGCTCTTGGGCCCCGTCGGCGGAAGGCCGGGCGCGGGGCGGATCGAGCGCGCGGTCCTCGTCGACCAGTCGCCGATCGGGAAGACGCCGCGGTCGACGCCGGCGAGCTACGTCGGGATTCTGGACGAGATCCGCGGGATCCTCGCGATGACGCCGGAGGCCCGCGCGCGCGGCTACTCCGCGTCGCGGTTCTCCTTCAACGTGCCCGGCGGCCGGTGCGAGGCGTGCGCGGGGCAGGGCCAGAACCGCGTCGAGATGGCTTTCCTGCCGCACGCGTTCGTCCCGTGCGACGAGTGCGGGGGGGCGCGATACGGCCGCGAGACGCTCGACGTGCGCTACCGCGGACGCTCGATCGCCGCGATCCTCGATCTCTCAGTGCGCGAAGCCCGCGGCGTGTTCGAAGCGTTCCCGCGGATCCGGTCGACGCTCGAGGTCCTGGACGAGGTGGGGCTCGGATACCTCCGGCTCGGACAATCGAGCCCTTCCCTTTCCGGGGGCGAGGCGCAGCGAGTCAAGCTCGCGGCGGAACTCGGAGGCGCCGACTCGGAGGCCGCGCGCCGCCGCGCGCTCTTTCTCCTCGACGAGCCCACGACGGGCCTGCACATGGCGGACGTGGCTCGCCTCGTCCTCCTCCTCCGCCGGCTCGCGGCCCGGGGCCACACCGTCGTCGTGGTCGAGCATCACCTCGACGTCGTCGCGGCCGCGGACCACGTCGTCGACCTCGGCCCGGGGGCGGGGGAGGAGGGGGGGCGGATCGTCTTCCAGGGGCGGCCGGAAGAGCTCGCGCGGAGGGCGGGGCGGTCGGCGACGGGGCGCCACCTCGCGGCCCGGCTCCGGCCGGCGAGGGCGGCGGCGCGCGCGCGCCGCTGACGGCAGCGATCAGCCCGCTCGCGCGACGGCAACGACGCGGTTCGGGCGGCCGACCAGGCGGTTCGCGAGGAAGAACGCGCCGACGACGAGGCGGACCCCGAGCGGCAGCGCGTAGCGCGAGAGGTCCGACTCCGTGCGGAACTTCTCGACGAGCCCGAAGCCCGCGCGCTCGAGGAGCCGCAGGAGCGTCGACTCGGTGAAGTACGTCGCGTGCTCGACCGTGCAGAGGCGGCGGGCGGGGCCGGAGAAGAGCCCGCCCGTGAGGCGAAGGAGCGCGCTCGCCGTGCCGTGGAGAAGGTTGTCGACCGCCGGGGTCGCGACGAGGAGGCAGCCGTCCCGCGCGAGGAGGGCGCGGGCCTTCGCGAGGTACTCCGCGGGTCGCGGCGGGTGCTCGATGAAATCCCACATCGTCACCGCGTCGTATCTCGCGCCCATCGCGTCGTGCTCGAGGAATCGCGAGACGGCCACTTGGATAGAGAACCGCTCTCGCACGACCTTACTAGCCTCGCGGCTCGGATCGACTCCCGAGACGTCCCAGCCGGAGCGGCGCGCGAACTCGAGGAACCGGCCGCCTCCGCACGCCACGTCGAGGAGACGGCGGCCGGGCGCGTGGCGCGCGAGGATCATGAGGCTCCGAGCGTAGTCCCGGGCCGTGACGGAGCGGTCGGCGTCCCGCTCGAGCCCGGAGTAATATCCGTGCAGGTACGGATTGACGCCGGCGAGCGCCGCGGGGGTCTCGTAGATCGCCGCGCCTGACGCGTCGTCGAGGCTCGGATCGATGTAGCGGGCGCGGCAGTCGGCGCACGCGTAGAGCGTCGAGTGCCGCACGGCGCAGACTTCTCTTCGCCGGCGGCCGCCGCAGACCGGGCACTCGCCGCGCGGCGTCCACGCGAGCGCGGGCGGAGCCGGAACCGCGTCCATGGGCGCGCGTTTCTACCATGAAGCCCCGGCGCGCGCGACCGAGCCCGCGCCGCACGCGGTCCTCGCGGGACGCCGTGATACAGTCCGCGCTCAGGGTGGCACAGCGCGCGCCCTCAACATGCCCCGACCGCGACCGTCCGCCGACGCCGTCGTCTTCGCTCTCGCCCTCGCGGTGCGGGCGGTCTACTGGCTCGAGGTGCGGGACTCGGACCTCTATCTCAATCCGCTTCTCGACGCCGCGTACTACGACGAATGGGCGAGGCACCTCGCCGGGCTCGCGCCGTTCGACAAGCCGACGCAGGACCAGGCTCCGCTTTTCCCGTACCTGCTCTCCGTCGTCTACCGTCTCTTCGGGCCTGGAGTCGGAGCGGTCGCCTGGACGCACTTTTTCCTCGGAGCGCTCACGGCCGTCCTCGTCGGGCGCTTCGCGGCGACGGCGTTCTCGCCGCCGGTGGGGCGTCTCGCCGGGATCCTCGCGGCGGTCTATCCCCCGTTCTTCTTCAACGAAGCGACCGTGATGCCGACGGCGCTCGCGATCGGCCTCACCGTCGCCCTTGGCATCGCCGCGCAGGCCGTCGGCAAGCGTTCCGCGCCGCGGGGGAGCGCGGCAGCGCTCGGCGCCGTCGCGGGTCTCGCCTTCCTCTGCCGGGCGGAGTCCGTCGTGTTCGCGTCGCTCGTCGCGGTCTGGATCGCGGTGAGGGCCCGATTCTCGCCGCGCGTGCTCGCACCGGTCGTTCTTCTCGGGATCGCCGGCTTCGCTCCGTTCCTCGCCGCGTTCGGGCTCCACTACCAGGCCGCCACCGGCCGCTTCCGGCTCCTCCCCGCGAGCGGGGGCCTCAACCTCTACGTCGGCAACAACCCCGAGTCGATCGGCTCCGGGCACACGCCTTCGACGCTCGCGCGCGGCCGGGAGACGGTGGTCGAGGCGGGGCGGCGGCTCGCCGAGCGGGAAGCGGGCCGGCCGCTCTCCCCGGAGGAGATCGACGAGCACCTCCGGGCGAAGGCGATCCGGTTCGCGACCGACCATCCCGGCCGCTATCTCGGCCTCCTCTTGAAGAAACTCCGGCTCTCGGTGCACGGAAGCGAGGTGTCGGACGTCTTGCCGTACGACTTCATGGACCGGGAGTCGAGCGTGAAGCGCCTCCTGTCGTCAGTCGCGGACTTCCGCGTTCTCGGAGCGCTGGCGCTCCTCGGAGCCGCGATCGCGATCGGGCGAAGAGAGGGGGGAGCGGCGGTTCCGCTCCTCCTCGTCGCGGCCCAGACGATCGTCCTCCTCCTCATCTTCGTAACAGCCCGTTTTCGCGCGATCGCCGCGCCCGCGTGGATCGCCTTCGCCGCGAGCGCCATCGTCTTCCTCCTCCGCTCTCTCCGGAACAGGGCGAGCGTCAAGCGCGGCGTCGCGGCCGCGGCGGCGCTCGTGCCGCTCGCCCTTCTCCTCAACTGGCCGCTCGAGGCGACCCGGCTCGATGACGGGCAGGTCCACATCAACATCGGGAACCTCCGCGCACGCGCCGGCGACCTCGACGGGGCGATAGCCGCGTATCTCGAGGCGGAGCGCGCCGCTCCGGACTCGCCGGCCCCGCTCCGAGCGCGGGCGGCGGCGCTCAGGGACGCGGATCGGACAGCCGAGGCGGCGGCGGTCCTGGCCGAGACGGTCGCCCGGTTCCCGGGCGACGCCGACTCGCTCATCGCGCTCGGCGAGATCCGGTCCCGGGCGGGCGAGACCGACCGGGCGCTCGAGGCGTTCCGGGCCGCTCGCCGCGCCGACCCGACCGACGCGGTCGCGCCGTTCGACGAGGCCGTCGTCCTCGCGAACGCACGCCGGTTCGACGAGGCCGTCGAGCCCGCGCGCGCCGCCGTCCGCCTCGCGCCCTCGAATCCCGGCGCCTGGAACCAGCTCGCCTGGGTGCTCCTGAATGGCGGAGAGCGCGAGGAGGCGGTCGCGGTGGCCGAGAGGGCGGTCAAGCTCTCGTCGCGTCGCGACCCGATCATCCTCGACACGCTGGCGGAAGCGTACGCGGCGATCGGCGACACGGCGAAAGAGCGCGCGGTCCGCGAGGAGATCGAGCGACTGCGCTGAGGCGCGCCGCCCGCGCATTCAACCTGCGACGGCGGCGGAGGCGGCTCTCAAGACGAGAGAGTCTCGCGGCTCGCTTCGCCGGCTCCGTATCAACTCAAGACATTACATTGCATAGCTTTACGTCTGATGCCCCGTCCGCAGCCGCCGGGAACGGGCGTTGCATCCCCGGTCTCTCGTCGGCGCCGCGCCGACGCGAGAGAGACGAGAGAGAGAGAGAGAGAGAGAGAGAGAGAAGAAGCCCCTCCGACCGTGAGAGGAAAGGGGGGGCTTCACGCGAGACGTCGAGAGAATCGAGAGAAGAACGGCGCGGCGCCGGAGTCGAGAGGGAGTCGGAAAGAAGAGGATTCGAGGAAGTCCGGCGCAAGCCGCCCTCCACGCCCTCGACGATCGCCTCGAGCGATCGTCCCCGCCTTCGCCTCCTGACTGCCGTTGCGTCGCGTCGCCGCTCTCGCCGGCGATCGCGGCGACGGGACTCCTTGCTGACGGTCCGCACGACGCCGCGGATCGCGATCGGGCCGGCACGTCCGGCTCCCGGGAGCCCGAGAGAGAAGCAGCTCGCCGGCCGGCCCTCCGGGGCGGTCGAGCCTGCCGTACGGGGTGAGTGAGAGGAGGAACGTCCGTGTCCGAACCGAAGAGAAGGGACCGCCGCTCGGCGGGACGCATCGGCCTTTCGCTCGCGACCGCGATCGTGTCGGCGGCCGCGCTCGTCGCGGCGTCCTCGAGAGTGGCTTTCGCCCAGGGCGGGCGCGGCGACGCGGTGCTCGCGGTGCACGGGAGTTCTTCCGTCGGGCAGAATCTCCGCGTGATCGTCGCCGGCGGCCTATCCGGCGGCGACGTGACGCTCATCGTCGATCCGGACCCGGGGCCTGGAACGTTCGACGGCGCTCCGCTCTGCCTCGCGAACGGTCCCAACGCGACCACCCTGACCGGCGCTCTCAACGCGCTGCACTTCAAGGTCTTCGATTTTGCGATCCCGGCCGATCCGGGGCTCGTCGGCCGCAATCTCCGTTTCCAGGCGGCAATCGCCGACTCGACCGCGCCCGAGGGGATCGCGGTGACGAACTGCGTCACGATGCCGGTCCGCAGTTCGGGGAATGACGCCGGCTGCGAGAACGGGATCGGATCGCTGTCGGGGTTCCTCGTGAGCCGGGGCGTCCCGTCCTTCCCGGCCACGGCGACCGTCCGCGTCCTCGACGGCTCTACGGGCGCGGTCCTCGCCGCGCTCTCGGCGACGCACGATCCCGCGCGCGGGACGGATCTCCCCGGAACCGGTCCGTGCGATCCGATCGCGATCGAGCGCGTCTCGACCGTCACGCGCTGCAACGAGCTCGTCCTGCCGCGGATCGCCGTCCAGTTCCGAATCGACGCGGTGCGCTTTCCGCGAGGCGTTCTTCCGGATACGACGACGCTCGAGCTCGACGTCGACGGGATCGTGACGCGAAAGACCGTCGACGCGTCGTGCGCGGTGCCGCTCGGCGTCGGGCAGAAGCTCTCGCCCCTCTACCTTTCGGAGCTCGTCGACGGCCCGCTCGTCTCCTCGGCCTCGATCGACGGCGTCGTCTTCTGCGACGACGACGAGGACGGCGTGCGCGGCGCCAACGAGGCGCCGATTCCGGACGTCGTCGTCACGCTTCGAGCGGAGCCAAGCGACGGCGGCCCGTTCGAGCGGACGGCGGCGACGGACTCTGACGGGCGGTACGCGTTCACGGTGCCCGTGACGGGGGGGGAGACCGTCGCGGTGAACGTCGAAGTCTCGCTCAACGCCGTTCCCGGCAAGGAGGCGACGACGCCGGTTGCGGGCGGCAGGACGATCCTCGGCGTCTGCGACGCGCGGCGCGGCGACGACTTCGGCTTCGGCCCTTTCTGCGAGCCCGCGATCGTGTCCGGAATCGTGTACTGCGACGAGAACCGGAACGGGGCGCCCGATGACGGAGAGACCGGCATCGAGGGCGTCACCCTGACGCTTCGCGGCGTCCCGCGCGGCGGCGCGCCGTTCGAGGAGAGCGCCGTCTCCGACCGGACCGGCGCGTACGCCTTCGAGGTCACGGTGCCCCGGGACGGCTCCGTCGCCGTGTCGGTCTGCGTCGACGCCTCGGCCGTGCCCGGGAAGACGGTGCCGTCCGGGCGCGAGTGCTCGCCCGAGACGGCGGTCTCGGAGTGCGGGCAGGCCGTCCGGCACGCGTTCGGCTTCGAGCCCGTGTGCGCGGACGCGACGTTCACGGGCCTCGTCTTCTGCGACGACGACGGGGACGGTTTCTTCGGCGCGGGGGAGTCGGGCCTCCCCGGCATCCTGGTCCTCCTCCATGCGAGGCCGAGCGACGGCCCCGAGTCCTCGACCACCGTCCTCACGGACGGCGACGGCCGCTACGCGTTCTCGATCGCGCTGCCGCGCGGTGGATGGGTCGAGGCCTTCACGAGCGTCGAATCCGACTCCGTGCCCGGGAAGTCGATCCCCGAGGAGCTCGCGTGCAGCGACGCGCGGATCCTCGACGACTGCGGCGGCGAGGCGACGCACGACTTCGGGTTCGAGCCCGTCTGCGACGAGGCGTCGTTCCTCGGCGTCGTGTGGTGCGACGACGACGGCAACGGCGTCCGCGGCGACGGCGAGGCGGGCATCGAGGGCATCCCAGTGACGCTCCACGCTGATCCGAGCGACGGCCCGCCGTACGAGGAGACGGACGTGACCGACGCGGACGGCCGATACGGATTCGCGCTCACGATCCCCCGAAACGGGTCGATCACCGCGTGGACGAGCGTCCCCGTCGGGGCGGTGCCCCGAAAAGGAGTTCCGCTCGACCGGTCGCTGAGCGACGCGGTGGAGATCTCGACCTGCGGAGGGAGGACCGTCCACGATTTCGGATTCGCGCCGGATTGCACGGGCGGGGCCTTTACCGGGCTCGTCTTCTGCGACGACAATGCGAACGGGCTCAAGGACGACGGGGAAGCGGGAATCGGCGGGGTCGAGGTGACGCTCCATCTCGATCCTCACCCCGGCCTGTCCGGGACGATGACCGCCTCGACCGACGGGGAGGGCCGCTTCTCATTCGAGTTCGAGATCCCCGACGGCGGATCGATCGACGTCTACGCGAGCGTGGCGACCGACGGCGTCCCCGGCAAGACGATCCCGGCCGAGATCTCGTGCAGCCCGACGTCGCTCCTCCGCGACTGCGAAGAGGCGAGTCACGAGTTCGGATACCGTCCCGAGTGCGGCGACGGCGGGACGTACTCCGGCATCGTCTTCTGCGACGCCAACGGGAACGGCGCGCGCGACCTCGGGGAGGGCGGGCTCGCGAACGTCGAGGTCACGCTTCACGCCGACCCGCATCCGGGCGCGGAGTACGAGCGGACGGCGTCGACCGACGCCGACGGCCGCTACGAGTTCGCGCTGGTGATCCCGAGCGGCGGCTCCGTCACGGTCGTCGCGAGCGTCGAACGCGAGGGAGTCCCCGGAAAGTGGATCCCGGAAGAATTCTCGTGCAGCGCGGCCTCCGAACTCTCGGAGTGCGGCGCCGCCGCCCGCGCCGACTTCGGATTCCGAACCGACGGACCCGAGATCCGGCCGGGCGACTTCAAGACATTTACGCACGGCGCCTGGGGATCACGCTGCTCGGGCCGCAACACGGGATGCCTCCGCGACGCGCACTTCGCCCAGGTCTTTCCCGCCGGGCTCGTTCTCGGCGACCCCGACGGCGACGACGCCGACGGAGTCTGGGCACTCGTCCTCACGTCGTCCCGCGCCGTCCAGGCTCTCCTTCCGAACGGCGGTACGCCCGGGGCGCTCCGCGGCGATCTCGTCGACCCCGAGGAGACCCCCGCCAGGAACCTCGCGTCCCAGCTCGTGGCCGCCACGCTCAACGTCGCGTTCAACGACGCCGGACATCTCGCCGGCGAGAATACGTCCGTCGGGCTCGGCGATCTCGTGTACGTCGCCCACGTCGATTCCGAGCTGATCGGACTCACGGTGCGCCGGGTGCTCGAGATCGCGAATCACGCCGTCGCGGGCGAAACGCACCTCGTCCCGGCCGGAGTCTCCTTCTCGGACCTCTCGAGCGCGCTCGCGAAGCTGAACGAGAACTTCGACGAGGGAACGGTGAACGAAGGGACGCTCGGGCTTCCTTGAGGAGCGGGGTCGCGGGGTCGCAGGAGTCTCGGCGCGCGGGCGGCGCCGCCGCCGTCGGCCCGGAAGCGGGAGCGGACGACCGACCCGAGAGCCGCGCGCCCGCCCCACCCGGCTCGATTCGCAACGTCCGATAATGAGCCTTATGTTGCGTAGGGGGGTAGTGGTCCAGTTTGCCCGTGAACCCGCTCCCGTCTGCCTCGCCGCCTGGTCAGCGCGCCGCGGCCTAGCGCGACTCCCCGCGCACCGCCTCGAGCTGGCGCTTGCGGAAGTAGAGCGCGAGGAAGCCGAGCCCCAGCACGAAGAGGATCACCGGCCCCGGCTCGGGGACCGGCTCGGAGCCCGGCTTCGGGCCGCCGTTGTCCGGTCTCGGCACCTCGGTCGGCGACCCGGGGTCGGGTCGCGGAGTGGGCGAGCCGGGGCCTGGGTTCGCGGGGGGACCGAAGACGCGCGGGACGTCCGGACCGCCCCCGGTCAGAGTCTTGAGCGGTGGAATTCCGCCGTTCGGGGGAGGAGGCGGCCCGTCGCCGCCGGTCGTGGGCGGGAGGCCGCCGCCGCCGCCCGGATGGCCCGGCCCGTCGCCGCCCGGCCCGCCGCCGCCCGGCGAGGGATCGGTCGGGTCCTCGGGGCCCGCGACGGTGGACGAACCGCCGCTGCCGCAGCCGGCCGTGAGGCCGACGCCGATCCCGAGGCTCAGGGCGAGCACGAGAATCCAGTGGTTCTTCATGACGTCACTCCCCTCGGACGAGTCCCTCTCATCATCGGCGCCCAGCCGACATTCGTTGAGGCGCCTCATCTCGTTCGTCAGCGAATCGATCCCGTCCCGGCCGCCGCGCGCGCGGCGTTCCTCCGGTAAGTCCAGACGGCGAATCCCGCGCCGAGCCCGAACAAGAAGTAAGTCGACGGCTCGGGCACGGGCTCGCCCGGGCGACGCGGTTTTCCACCCGGCGGCTCGACGCCCGTCTCGCCGCCGCCGCCGGAGTCGCCCGGCAACCGCGGACGGCGCGGGCCCTCGGGCACGTTCGGCGGGGGCGCGAACACCGTCGGGACCTCGGGCTTCGGGGTGAGCGTGTCGATCGGAGGCAACGGCCGCCTCGGCGACTCGGCCACGGGAGGAGCCTCGCCGAAGCTCCCGTCTCCGGAATCACCCCCCGGAGTCTTCGGGCCCTCCGGCGGATCGACGCGCGGCTTGGTGGGAGGACCGCCCTCGCCCGGATCGACGTCCACGTTCGGAACGGTCCCGCCGCCGCCGCCCGGAGTGCCGGGCTTCACCGGGGGCGGTACGTTCGTGAACCCGCCGGGAACTCCGTCCAGGACACGGGGGCGTTTGCCGCCGGTCGGGTCGGTCGGTTCCCACGGAAACCAGCGAGGCGAGGCACCTCCCGCCGTCGGATTGAGGAGCGTCCGCGGCCCCGCCGGCGGCGTTCCCCCACCCGGCTTCGGCTGCGGCTTCGGCGCGACCGGCAAATCGCCGCCGTCCGTGACGGGCGGAATCGGGCCGGGCTCTCGAGTCGTGGGCTCGTCGGGCTCGCTCGGTACGCCGCCGCCTCCAGGGCCGGAGCCGCCGGAGTCCCCGCAGGCTGCGAGGCAGGATGCGAGGAGCGCGCAGAGCAGCCAGTTCAGTTTTCTCGACATGGCCTCGACCATCTCCAGTTCCGGAACGGGCTCGCGCCGGCTCCGGGCCATTCCGCCCCGCGCGACCGGCCTGCTCGACGCGGCCGGACCGTCTCACGACGCGGGATTCCACTCCTGAGGCGCGCCGATCCGTCGGCACGATGGGACGACTTCCCCTTCTCAAGCCGCGTTCCGCCCGCGCGGCTTTTTCTAAGTCGCCGATTCGAAGCGCTTTACGGCCTGATTGGGGCCGGCGCGAGCGTGCCGGAATGTCGAATCGCCGCGACGTCGTGGCGTCCGCTCAACGCTCCGCGAAGAGTTCGCGGATCCGGAACGCGTCGACGAGTCGCGACTGAAGGGACCGGTAGGCGGGATCGGGCTCTGCGGGACGAAACGGATCCACGAAGAGAGGGAGGATGTCGCGGTCGTCCCGGCGGCGTCGAGACTGAACGTCGCTCCGTGCGGACCAAAGTCCGTCCCAGCCCTCGAGGAGGTCGTTCACCGCCAGGAGATCTGCGACGGCGACCTTCGGGAACGGCATCTGCTCGTAAGGGCCGGCCTTCGGGAGCGCCGCGTCACCGGTCCGCCCCGCGCCGGAGAAGAGCCGGCTCAACACCCCCCCGCTCGGTTTCCCGTCCTGCGCCGCGACGGGTGCGTTCACGTCGAAGTCGGCGCGATCGAGCCGGGCGAAGGACGCCGTGCGACGCGCGGTGAGGAGGAGCGCCGCCGGGAGGATCCGGGCGAGGGCGTCGTCGCCCATGTTCTTGACGATCATCCGGAGAGGATTCCGGATGTGGAAAACCCGCAGCCGATGGATCGGCACGCGCGTGGCCGTCGCCGAGTGGTGGTGGTACACGATCGAGTCCGGGGCTGTGAGGACTTTGAATCCCATGACGTTCAGCCGCCAGCCGAGGTCGACGTCCTCGTAGTAGGCGAAGAAGTCCTCGTCGAAACCGCCCACGTCGAGGAAGAGCGACTTCCTGAGCGCCATGGCCGCGCCGCAGGGGAAGAGCGACTGGAAGGAGCGCGAGAACTCCTCCCGCTCGGGCTCGTCCATCCCCCACTGGAAGGCGATGCCGTGGAAGTTGCTCCCGCCGCGAGCGAAATGGACGCGCGAGCCGTCGAACGACCGGATTTTCGACGCGGTCGCGTCCGCCGCGCCCTCGAGGATCGGCCGGACGAGGTGACGCAGCCACCCGCGCTCGGCCCGAGCGTCGTTGTTGAGGAACGCGACGAACTCCCCTTCCGCCGCGCGCACGGCGGCGTTCATCGCGCGCGCGTAACCCAAGTTCCGATCGAACCGGAGGACGCGCGCCGACGGGTGCGCCCGGGCGAGCCACTCGACGGAATCGTCGGTCGAACCGTTGTCCGCGACGAGGATCTCGAGACGGTCTCGCGGGAAGTCGAGCGCGTCGAGCGCCGGGAGCCCGGCTTCGAGGTGCCGGCGCCCGTTCCAGTTCAGGACGACGACCGTCGTGAGCGGAAGCTCGCGCTCTCCGCTCATCTCCTCTCCCCGACCTGCGAGAGCGCGAAGAGAAGCACCCTGCGGAGGCGAAGGTGCGTCCACGCGGCTCCGTCGGGACGGTTCGTGACCTCGAGACGGTGGGCGCCGCGCGCGAGGTCCACCTCGAACTCGAAGCGTCGCACGAGGCCGCCGCCTCCATCCCCGAACCGGTGCCGGTCGATGCGGGCCAGCGCCTTCTCGTCGATCAGCACCTCGCCGGCCAGCTCGACGCCGTGCTCGCCGTCGAGGAGCCGCGTTTCGAGCGAGACCCGATAGCGCCCGTCGCGAGGAACGTCGAGCCGATACCGGACCGAGGAGAAGGTTCCGTCGTTCGGCCTGAGGAGCGCGAACTCCCCGCCCTGGATGTGCACGGTGCCGGAATGCCCCTCGAACCGATGCGCGCGGACCTCGGCACACGGCGCGATCTCGCCGCCGACGGCGCTCGGCTTTTCCTTCGTTCCGAGAGCCTGCCGGTAGACCGTCTCGATCTCCGCCGCGTGAAGGGAGACGTCTCGCGGCCTCACGACGCCGGCGCGAAGGCGATCGAGGAGCCCTGGCTCCCCCATGAGCCTCTCGAGCTGGCGAGCGAGGTCCTGGGCGTCTCCGGGCTCGAAGAGGAGGCCGTTCCGTCCGTCGTGGACGAAGTCGGGAAGCGCGCCGAGGCGCGACGCGAGGACCGGCACGCCGGCGGCGAGGGCCTCGAAGATGACGAGCGGCGCGTTCTCGAACCAGAGCGACGGCACGACGAGGACGTCGATGTCTTCGTAGAGTTTCGGCAAGTCGTCGTTCCGGAACGGGCCGGCGAACGAGATGCGCGGATCGCCGGCGGCGATCGCCGAGAGCTCCGACTTCACCGCGCGGAACGCGGCCGTCGTGCGGTCGTCGCCGTGAATCACGAGAGAGACCCGGGCGTCGTCCACCCTCCGCATCGCGGAGACGAGCACCTTCGCGCCCTTGTACCAGACGAACGAGCCGACGAAGGCGAGCCGCAGCCGGCCCGGGCTCGGGCGCCGCCGCACGCGTGCGAGCGCGTCCGTCCGGATTCCGGTCCTGAGGAAGAGGATCCGCTCGGGGTCGACTCCGAAGCGCTCGTAGCGATTCTTCAGGAATCGCGACGGCGACAAGATGAGATCGGCCGCCGCGAGGTGGGACAGGACCGCCTTCGGCCGGCGGGACAGAGCGAAGGTGTCGAGGAGAATCCGCCGCTTGAGTCCCGGGAACCGGCGGGCGAGCGCGGTGTAGGGCCGCAGCGCGGCGGAGACGACGGACGACGCGGAGAGAGCAACGGTCTTCGCGACGCGCACCTTGAAGGATCGGTTCTCGGCGCACCGCACGCAGCGGATGCCGGGCCGCTCGTACTTGCAGATCGAGCCGTCGGTCCGGATGAGCTGGACCTTCGGGCAGATGAACCAGTAGTCGTGCAGCGTGAGAACGACGGGGATCCCCGTCCGCTTCGCTTCGGGAATGAGGCTCGCCGACGTGTGGAGGCAGTGCTGGAAGTGGACGACGTCGGGCGAGAAGCGCACCAGCACCCAGCGGAACTTCTCCTCCACTGCCGCGTTCTGAACGGTCTCCTCGATGCCGCGGTACTCGAGGTTGTTCACGAGGCGATACGTCCGGAAGCCGTCGTACTCCCCTTCCGACAGCGAATAGTTGGGAGCGCCGCGGTCCTCGACCCGGTGGAAAACGGCCACCTCGTGCCCGCGCCGCCTGAGCTCCCGCGCGAGATTGAGCGTGTAGACCTCGGTTCCCGCGAAAGTGTCCGGCGGGAATCCGTGAAGGGCGAGGAGCACGCGGAGCGGCCGGTCCGGCGAGGGCACGGCCGACTTCCGCGGGACGCCTGTCCGCCCCCCCGCCCAGAGCCCCGCCATCTCGACGAGGCGGTAGAGAGGAGCCCCGAGGCGCGTCGAGAGGGAGGCGCGGCCGGAGAGCGCACGGAAGTCCCGCCGGCCGAGCGCGATCGCTCCGCGCACCGCGTCGAGGAGCGAGCCGACGGGACGACGGTCGAGCGCGCTGCGATTGCAAGCGCCGTCGACGACCGTGCGGCGCCAGAGCTGCTTCAGGCCGTAGTCGTGTCCGTGGCGGACGACGGAAGCGGGCTCGAACACGATGCGATGTCCGGCCTCGATTGCCGCCTTGGCCCAGAAGAGGTCCTCCCCGAACGGCACCGCCGGGAATGGCAGGATCTTGAAGACCGTGCGCCGGATGCACGAGGAGACGTCGTTGAAATTGCAGAGGATCCGCTTTTGGTCGGGGTCGAGCGACGCGTACTCGTCCGGGTCTCCCCGCTCCTGGACGACTCGCTCCGACCGGGCGTTCGGATCGGCGAGGACGGACTGCTCCGTCAGCGGCGCCGCGCCGCGCGGCGGGAGGACGCGGCTGTACGAGCCCGCGGCGCGCGGGTCGGAGGCGACCGCTCGCACGAGCGGCGCGAGCCACCCGTCCCCCTCCGGCTCCGCGTCCTGCGTGAGGAAGACGAGGTATTCCCCGCGGGCGAGGCATGCCCCCAGGTTCCGGGTCGCGGCATGATGGAACTCGGCGGGCTCGATCCGCTCGATCCGGGCGCCGTGGCGGAGAGCCGTCTCGACGGTCCCATCGGTCGATCCCGAGTCGACGACGATCGTCTCGAACGCGAAGTCAGCGCGCTGCCGCGCGACCCCGGCCATCACGGCGTCGAATCCCGGCCCCGCGTTCCTCGTGAGAACGATGATCGAGGCGAGAGGCTCGTGTCCGTTCTCGCCTCCGTGCCGGGCCGCCGGACGCTCGACGCCCATGGGCTCAGGACCCTTCCCCGCGCCCCTCCGGCTCGGCGCGGGAGCCGATGAGAAGGCGCTTCAGCCGCTCGGGCAGCGAGGAATTCCTGTAGCGGGCGATCTCCTCCTCGAGCGCCTTCGCGCGCGCCGTCGCGCGCCTCAGCTCCTCCGAGATCGCCGCGAGCGCGCGCTCGAGCCTCTCGAGCGGAGCCAGACCGTCGGAAGGCGCGCCGATCTCGCTCTCGGCGCCGGACGCGGCCGCCGCGATCGCGGCGCGGATCGCGGTCAATTCGCCGAGGAGGCGCTCGCGATCCTCCCGGGCGGCGGCCGCGTCCCGCGCGATCGCCCCGTGAGCGGACACGCGTCGCGCCAGCTCCTCCTCGAGGCTCTTCCGGTCCGCGCGATGCCTCTCGATTTCGGCGTGCGCGGCGAAGAGCGCCTGGCGGTGCCCCGCGAGGTCCCTCTCGATCTCCGGGGCCACGCTGCGGAACTCGTTCAGTTCGCGCGCCATCGCGTCGATCGCGGCCTGCCGGCGGGCAATGTCCTCGTCGCGCGCGCGCAGGACCTCGCGGTGGCGCTCGAGGTCCGCAGTCGAGTTCGCGAGCGACTCCCGGTGTCCCCGGAGGTCGGCCTCGAGAGTCTCGATGACCCGGCGCTGCTCGAGGATCTCCGCTTCGAGCTCCTGCCTGAGCGCCCGGTGGCGATCGAGATCCTCGAGCACCGGCCCGAGGCGGAGCGCTTCGAGGCGCAGCGACTCGATCGTCTGGTTCCGCGCTTCGAGCGCGCGGGAGCGGTGCCGATCTCCCGACGAGTCGATCTCCGGCGCCGGACCGGCCCCCGCCGCGACCGCGCCGGCGTACAAGCTCTCGAGCGCGTCGACGTGCGCGTCGAGCCGCGGCGGATCGGCGGCTCGCGCGCGGAGATCGTCCAGGATCGCCGGTCTCGCCATCACCTCGCGGATCCGCGCGGCGAGAGCGGCCGCGCTTCCGGGCTCGAACGGGAGCCCCCGCCCTCCCGAGCGCTCGAGAAGCGCGCCGCGCGCCGAGACGAGCACCGGAAGGCCGATGGCGCTCGCCTCGTCGAGAACGAGCGAGTGGCTCTCGAACGCGAGCGACGGGAACACCGCGACATCGAACCGGCGAGGATCGAGTTCCCGGGGATCGAACGGACCGTGGAACGTCACGGGGAGGCCCTCCGCGAGTTCGCGGAGGCGGCGCTCGTAATCTCTCGTCACCATGCGGCCGTAAAGGTGGACCTCGACGCGCGCCCGCTCGTCCTCGCCAAGAGTCCGCACGGCGCCGAGGAGGACGTGAACTCCCTTCAAGAGGTCGATGTTCCCCCAGTGGACGATCCGGAGCGGCGTCGCCGGGAAGCGCGCGGGCGGAAGGCCATCGTTGCGCCGTGACGGCGTGACCGGGAGCGCGATGGGCAGGACGTCGACGCCGCCTGGATCGAGGCCGAGCATGCGGCACGCGAAGTCGCGATGCACGCGCGACGGCGAGAGAGCGCGCGTCGCGGCGGTGATCTCCCGTCTCAGGTCGCGGCGGTAGAGCGTCACCTCCCGCCGAGCCTCCGCCTCGTCGATCCACGCGAGCCGCCGGGCGCACGGCGCGCAGTCCGGCGCAGCGATAGGGATCTCGCAGAACTCGTCGTTCCCCGGTCCTCGCAGCCGATCGGTTCGCGGGCACGTGGACCACAGATCGTGGAGGGTCACGATGGTCGGCACGCGGCGCGCGATCCCCGTCCTCACCGCGCGCCGGGTGAGGCGCTTCCAGTGGTGGACGTGCATCACGTCCGGACGCTCGCACCCGATGAGCCGGTCAAGCATGCGGGCCGCCGCGGGGGAATCGGACGCGAACCAGTGATCGACGTGACGCTCGAACCGGTGCAGGCGGTAGACGCGGATCTCGCCCAGATCCTGCCGCTCGAGACGGGGTCGCGGCTCGACGCGGGCGGTGCCGGCGACGATGACGACCTCGTGTCCCCGCGAGATCAGGGCGCGAGCGACCCCCTCCACGTAGCGCTCGACGCCCCCGACGAATTCGGGAGCGAGGCCGTGGACGAGAGCGAGGATCTTCATGCAGTCTCGGGACGCGGGAGCGTCCGCGACCCTTTTCCTCTCGTGAGCGCCGGGACCACGGGGCCGCTTCCCCGCCGGCGCGCAACCCGGATCGTCGTCCGCGACCCGGCTCCGTCGCGCGAGGGGCGGAACCGAGGAATCGGCGGCGTGCCGTCGCGTAACGCAACGTAGCACGCTCTGCGGACCCGGGTCAACGCGAGCCGGTCCGGGTCCGTACAGAGTCGTTGGCGCGGCCGGAGGACCGGCCGCGGCCGCCCCGGGCGCCTCGGAACGGCCCCGGGAAACGGGGCCTGAATCGTCAGGCCGGACTCGCTCAACGTCAAGTTCCGAAGGTACTTAGGTCGCGAGGGGGTGGAGAAGTGTTTTTTTCGGAGGATCGACGGAACAATCGAACGGCCCCCTCCATCCTAAAGGGCGGTAAAGAGGTGAGGCTGGACCCCTGGCGTCCCGAGTGAGGAACTGCTCCGGGTGCCGTGCGTAAGAGGTCTGGTGCTCCAGGGAATCAAAAAAGGCCAAGGTTGTGACTTCACGTAAAACTTTCTGTTTTCTCCCCTTCTTTTCCCTTTTTTCTTCTCAATGAGAAAGTTCCCTTGGCTTTTTTGATCGTTTGATCATCGACCGCGGCGAGCCCTCGCTGCGGTCGATCCTGTTTTCGGACCGAACGGTTCCGCGCCTCTCCTCGCCCCGCCCCCCCGATCACGCGTGCGCCCCGCTCAGCGGGGCGCGTCCTTCGCGCAGCGGAAACCGATCGTCGGATTCCCTTCCAGCTCGAACTTCGCGAGCTGGTACACCGAGCCCTGCACCTGGCTCGGCGTCTCGTGCCAGTCCCCCCCTTTGCAGATCTTGATGCCGTTCGTCCCTCCGGCCAGCTCCCACGTGCTCGTCCACTCCTTCACGTTGCCGGCCATGTGGAAGCAACCGAAAGGGCTGCGCCCGCCCGGAAGGCTGTCGACCGGCATCGACCAGCCCTTCTCCTTCGATTTCTCGTGCCCGCCCCAGCGGTCCGCGCTATTGACGAGGTCCTGCGAAAAGTTGTCTCCCCACGGCCACTTTCTCTTGTCGGTGCCGCGAGCAGCCTTCTCCCACTCCTTCGCCGTCGGCAGGCGCTTCCCGCACCACGCGGCGTACCGCTCGGCATCCTCGTACTTCATCCCGGTCGCAGGGTGGTTGCCCTGTCCCTCGGGGTAGGTCTCGCCGCCCCAGTTCCGCGGATAGAGGACCGTCGCGTTCGCAGCGACGAACCGGCGGTAGTCCTCGTTCGAGACCTCGTGGATGTCGATGTAGAACGCGGGGAGGTCGATCTCGGCCTCGGCGATCGAGCCGCGTCCCCCGCCGCCCATCGTGAAGGGGCCGGCCGGAACGAGCGCCATCCGCTCGAGCGAGGCCGCTTCCTGCCGCCACCGCTCGTGCTCGGCCTTCCGCGCCTCCTCGGCCTTCTGCTGCTTCTCGCGGGTCGCGGGACTGACCGGCGCGGGGCCGGACTTCTTGCCGCAACCGCTCGCGACGGCGGCGAGAACGAGGGCTCCGGAGAGAACGAGTACACTCCGGAGGGAACGGCGCGCGGCACGGGAGCGGATCAGGGGCACGGATCACCTCGCCGGAGTCGTCGGTTCTCGGGCTTCGAAACGGGCGCCGGCACGACCCGCATTCAATCGAGGAGAGGCGGGAAAATCAATGCGCGGGGGCGCATCGGGGGACGGGAGCGGAAGGCCGCTCGTTCAGAACCGCGACTGCAGCGCGAGGTACACGGCGCCCTGCGTCTCGGGGCCCTCGAGTTCGGTGACGAGATCGAGAGACAGCGCCCGCCGCTCGTAGATCGGCATCCGGAGCTGGACGTCCCCCGCGAGCGGATACACGCTGAATTCGACGAGATCGAACACCCAGCCCTTGAGCTGCACGATTCGGTCGGATCCATCGACGACGCGGGTCGGCTTGATCGAGAGGTCCACGCGCGTGAGGACGTCCTCGCCCTCGCGGGGATCGTCCGAGATCTGGAGGCGGCTCGATCTCCGCCCGGGCTCGCCGGGGGCGATGAACAGCTGGAAGTCCACGTGGTTCACGTGGCGGATGAAGTGGTAGTAGACGTCGGTCTGCTGCACGGTCGCGCGGATCGCCTCGGCTCCGGTCCGCATGAAGAGCCTGCGGTCGCCGTCGAGCCGCTCCTCGCCGGTCTCGTACGCGTTCCCCCGGGGCGTGAAATCGAACCGCTCCTCGCGCGCGAAGAATCGGGGCCCGTCGAGGACGGAGTCCTTGGTGAAGACCCGATCCGACGAGTGGTACAAACCCTCTCGGATGCCCTGGACGATGGAGTCGACGAACCACGATTCGGGCGCGTGGTGCCGGAGCGGACTCGCTTCGGCCGGCGGGGCGATGCCCGATTCGTCGTAGATGATGGCCGCGACCGCAGGCGAGGGCGCGAGAAGGGTGCCGACGCGCGGAACGCTCAGGGCCGTCGGAGCGCTCGCGGCGGCGAGGAACACGCCGGCGCGACCGACGAGCTCGACGGGCGGGCCGGCGGCTCCGCGCGCGGCCGCTCCCGACGAGGGCGGCTCAGCCGCGGAGAGCGCCGGGGCCGGAGCGAAGGCGAGGTGAAGGAGGGTCGCCGCGATCGCGACGGAGGCCGCCCGAAACGCGCGTCCAAGCCACGCCCGCCGCCGCACTTTTCGTGGGAAACGACGCGGCGAGGCGTCGCCGCTCATCCGGGCCGAAATCAATTGAAGCATCTGGCAAAACCACGACGGAAAACCGAAACCCAGCTTCCCCGGAGCTGGCGTTCTCTGCAACTGAAATACCGTATTTCCGGCCGATTCGCGGCCGATCGCGCCGCCATCCACCGGAAAGTCGCCCGAGCCGACGGCCGGCCGGCCGATCGGGCGCGCATCGGCGCGGCGGAGCGCGTCCGGCGGTCCGCCGATCCGCCCGGACGCTTCCTCGACGTAAGTCTAGCCCACCGGACCCCCTTTCCCCGGCTGCCGCCATGTGCCCGGCGCGCTCGAGCTTGCGGACGAAGGATGATGTTTTTCTCAAGACGAGATACTCTTCTCACCGAAAGAGTGCGGAGGGCGTCAAGGGCCCTTTCCAGTTGCCAAAAACTTGGAGGGCCGGAACTTACGCCGGACTTCGCCTGGTTGACCGAGGGGGTCGTTGTGGTAGACTTCGCCCTGGCTCCGGCACTCGTCCCTCCGACGCAACGTCGGGCAACAGGGATTCGTTTTTCGCGTTCATCGCGACGCCGTAGGAGGTTTTAGAGGAATGCGGGTTCTTTTCGTCAACTACAGCTTCGACCGCAAGTTCCACGCGGGCGTCGCCGCGCTCTCCGCCTACTTGAAGCAGGCGGGGCACGAGACGAGCCTCATCATTTACGACGCCACGTACACTCCCGAGATGTTCAAGCAGGAGGTGCGCGAGTTCGATCCGCAACTCGTGGCCTTCACGGTCATGACCTTTCAGTGGGGCCCGAGCAAGGAGCTCATCGCCCTCGTCAAGGAAGTGAAGGACGTCCCGATCATCGCGGGCGGCTACCACCCGACGCTTTACCCCGACGAAGTCGTGAATTTCTCGGGCGTCGACTTCATCTGCCGCGGCGAGGGAGAGGAGACGCTTCTCGAGCTCGTCCAGCGCCTGGAGGACGGCAAGACCGACTACCAGGCCATCCCGGGTCTCTCCTTCAAGTCCGTCAACGGGACCACCAAGATCGTCCACAACGAGATCCGGCCGCTCGACGGAGACATGGACGAGCTGCCGTTCTGGGACCGCGACGTCTTCGACTTCAAGAACATCCTCCGCACGCGCGGCGCGGGCACGCTCGCGCACACGCGCTACACGATGCCGATCGGCGGCGGCCGCGGCTGCCCGGACATCTGCACGTACTGCAGCAACCACGCGATGCTCAAGTTCTATCGCGGCAAGGGCCGCTACGTGCGCAAGCGGTCTCCCGAGCACATCGTCGCGGAGATGAAACTCCTTCTCGACAAGTACCCGATCAAGTTCTTCGAGTTTTGGGACGAGCGGATCGCGATCTTCCCGCAGTGGATTCACGAGTTCTCCGAGCTCTACGGCAAGGAGATCGGCCTCCCCTGGTCGGCCGACATGCGCGTCGAGCGCGCCGTCCCCGACATCCTCGAGGCCATGAAGAAATCGGGCTGCTACATGATCTGGTTCGGCGTCGAGTCGGGCGACGAGGAGTACCGCAAAAAGCACCTCAAACGGTTCATGACGAACGATCACATCATCGAGGCGTTCAAGACCTGCCGCGATCTCGGCATCGAGACCCTCTCGCTGAACATGATCGGGATGCCGCACGAGACTCCCGAGATGGCGAAGAAGACGATCGATCTCAACGCCACCATCCGCCCGGACAACGTGCTCTTCTTCACCTACCAGGCGTTCCCGGGAACGGTGCTGGGCGAAGTCGCGATGGAAGAGGGCCTCGCCCCCAAGGAGTCCGCGTACTGGTACGAGCGCCCCGACACGATGCTCAACCAGGACGACTTCCCGCGCGAGGAGATGATGCGCCTCTGGCACCAGTGGGAAGACCTGCGATCGGACCTCGAGACAGAGCGAAGGCAGCGCGGCTCGGTCGTGTTCGAGATCGACGGCGACGATTGAGCCGTGCTCCTCGGCCCCTTCTAGGCCGTGGCTCGACGAAAGCGGGCGAGGATCGCGATCCTCGCCCGCTGGGCTTTTTGCCTCTGACCGGTCCGGTCCCGGCTTCACGTCCCGTCGTACGGCGACGCGAACTGCGCCGCTACTTCATCTGGTTGAAGTCCTAATTGACGGAGATGTCGACCGAGTTCACGAAGAGCCGGGCCGTGTCCCCGGAGAGGTGCACGCGCTGAAGCGCGGTGCGGAGCGACCGTTCCTTCTTTCCCGTGAATTTCTGGTCGCCGTTGGTCACGACCTCGAACGGCTTGTCCAGGTCGACGATCGAGTCGTTGAGGAGAATGCTGAAGCCGTACACGTTCTCGCAGTCGACCGTGATGCGGTTCGCCGCGCGATCGAAGCTCGCCTTCACGAACGCGCGATACTCGGGCCCGATCTCCATGTTCGTGATCTGGAGCCAGTAGGCCCGGCCGTAGCGGCGATCGTTCGTGAAAATCTCGACCTCCCTGGGGAAGAGCGGGCGCGACTTCCCGGCGAGCCATTCGAAGACCTTGTCGTTTTCGGACTCGAAGTGGTTCTTCGAGCCCTGACCCTCGGCCTTGACGAGCGTGTAGCCGTCGAGATTGAGCTTCTTCGCCTGCGCCTCCGCGTTCGTCGCCGCGGTGACGATCTTCGCGTCGTCCTGTGTGCCGATGACGTTGTAGACCGGGACGTGCCTCAGGTTCGCGAGGTAGACGTCTCCGGGGGGCGCCGCGGAGCGAACGACGACCCCCGCGAAGAGATCGAGAAACGCCGAGGCCACGCGGAACGCCGCTTCACCTCCGTCGCCATAGCCGTCGAGGTAGATCCGGTTTGGATCGACGTTGTACGTCTCGATAACGTCCTTCAGCGTGAGGGCGAGGAGCTGCCAGAGACCCTGGTGGGAGAACCAGCTCGGGTCGACTTGGGGTTGGCCCTTGTCCGCCTTGAAGTTCGACGCCACGAGAGTCGGGGCCGCGATGATGTAGTCGTTCTTGAAGCCTTCGTGCTTGCCGAATACGGACTCGAGATAGGCCTGTCCCGTCTGCTTCGTCGACGCTAGGCAGAGGACGAGCGGATAGCTCTGGCTCGCGTCGTAGCGCCGCGGCAGCCAGAGCGCGTACTCGTTCTTGATCGTCTTGCCGCTCGCCGTCTCCTCGCGCTTCCACGGGCTCACCCGGCCGTTCGGGGTGCCGACCTTCTTGAACTCGAGGGAGGCTCTGACAATCTCGGCGAGAAGCTCGGGGTAGCGGTCGAACGACTCGAGCGACTTGTCCTTCGCGATCTTGTCGAACGCCTTCTGGACGTCGTCGAACGCCGAGTCGAGCTTCTTCGCGTCGGACTCGGTCTTGAGAGACGCGAGAAACGTCCGGACCTTGTCGGACGCGATCTTGAGCTCGAGGGGCTCGAGCTTGGGAGAGGCGATCTCGTCTGCCCGTCCGGCGCCGGCGAAGACGCAGAGCGCGGCGCCGCAGAGGAGAACGATCTTCAGGCGTCCTGTTGGGTTTTGGCCGAGGCCGCGAATCGCTTTCATCACACCCCTTCTTTTGGGTCCCAAATCGAGATCCAAGAAAGCATTGCGTCTGGCGGGAGAGAGAAGGGATTCTAGCAGCGCGCGCGGAAAGGTGTCAATCAAAGCCTCGACCGCGCCTAGCGGGTGGCGCGCTCGTAGAGGATCGCGCTCCGGAGCCGGATCGGATCGCGGCGGAGCAGATCCTCGAGGAGCGGGATCGCCTCGTTCTTCCGCTCCGTGCGGAGGAGGAGCGTCGCGAGGTTCTCCGCCGCGTCGAAGTCCCACCCCGACCGGAGCGCGGCGCGGTACTCGCGCTCCGCCTCGGACCAGAGCCGCGCGGCCTCGAGCACGATGCCGAGCTCGTTCCGTAGCCACGCGTCGTCGGGATCGCGCGCGACGCCCTCCTCGAGGATGCGACGCGCCTCGGTCACTTTTCCCGTGCGCGCGTGCGCGATCGCGAAACCGGCGCGGACCGACGCGTCGTCCGGGCGCGACGCGAGGACGGCGCCGAAGAGGGGCAGCGCTTCCGCGTCGTCCCCGGCGAACGCGACCTCCTCGGCGAGGTCGCGCAGGAGATCGAGAGCGTCGTCCCGGCCCGGCTCCCTCGAAAGCTCCTCGAGAACGACCTCCGCGGCGCGGCGCCTGTCTCCGCCGCGTCGCAGCGCCTCCGCGAGCCCGAGCCGCGCCTCGGAGAGGTTTGGCTCGCGCGACAGCGCCGCCTCGAAGTCCGAAGCCGCGTCCGCGAAGCGGCCCTCGAGGATCCGCGAGTGGCCTCTGTAGTAGGGCGCTTTCGCGTCGGCGGGAAAGCGCTCCATCGCGAGCGAGAGGAACCTCTCGGAGAGATCGAAGCGCCGTCGCGCCACGGCGAGCCGCCACACGTCGTCGTAGACCGCTTGGAGCTCGGGCTCTGCCTCGAGCGCGCGCGCCGCCCACTCGAAGGCCTTCGCGGCGTCGCCACGCGCGAGCTCCGCGCGCGCGAGCGAGACGAGGAGGTCCGGCCGCCCCGGCTCCTCCTCGAGGCATTTTCGCGCGAGCGAGATCCCGTCGTCCTCCTTGCCCTCGGTCCCGAGGAGAAGGAGCGCGAGAGCCGCCCGGATCGCCCCGCTCCCGGGCCTCTCCGAGAGGGCCTCGCGCAGGATCCGCTCCGCGCTCTCGGGCTCCTCGCTCCAGTCGTGCGCCTCGGCGATCGCGATGACGACGTCGTCGTCCGCGGCTCCCGCCGCGCGTGCGGCCTCGAGCGCGCGCCGCGCGTCGTGAAACGTGGCGACGATCGTGCTCCGGTTGCCGCGCCCTTCGGCCGCCTGAGCCTTCCCCCGCTCGAGGCGCGCGAGGCCGAGCTCTCGAAGGAGGCGGGCCCGCGCGCCCCCGCCGGACTCCCGCGCGGCCTCCTCGAGGAGCGATTCCGCGGCGAAGGGATCGCCGGCGAGGCGCTCGGCCCTGGACAGGAGAACGAGCGCCTCCGGGTCGGACGGCCTCTCCCGCAGGACGTCGCGGCAGAGGGAGGCCGCCCGCTCCGCGTGGCCCGACGCGAGCGCCTCCGCCGCCGACTCGAGGCGCTCGTCGCCGGCGAGCGCCGGCACGATTGCCGCGAGGACGGCGAGAACGGCGACCATCGCGGCGCGAAGGGAAAACGTCGTCATGGTGGCGACTCCGCGGCGTCCCCGGGGCGCCCCCGCCTCGGGCTCGGGCGCTGTTATACTGCCATCCACTTCGGGTCGCTGGCTCCGCGGCCGAGCCGGGCGGGCGCGGCGCCTCGGAGCTCGACGCGGGACGGGGCCACACTCCCGGCTCCCCGCCGCTCTCGCCCGAGCCCCTCCGCATGAAGCGACTGGCCATTCTCGGATCGACCGGCTCCGTCGGGATCCAGACGCTCGAAGTCGCCTCCGCCCATCCCGACGAGTTCGAGATCGTCTCGCTCGCGGCCTCGAAGCGCCGCGACGTCCTCGCCGGCCAGTGCGTCCGCCACCGCCCGCGCCGCGTGGCGCTCGCCGACGGCGCCGCGGCCCGCGCTCTCGCGGACGAGCTGCGCGCGACGATGGGCGACGAGGCCCCGAGGGTCGAGAGCGGTCCCGAGTCGGCGTCGCTTCTCGCGACCGACCCCGGCGTGGACGTCGTCGTCCAGGCGATGAGCGGCGCCGCGGGTCTTCCCGCCTCGGTCGCCGCCGTCAAGTCGAGGAAGACCGTCGCCCTCGCCAACAAGGAGTCGCTCGTCGTCGCGGGCGAGCTCATCACGCGGCTCGCCGAAGAGACCGGGGCGACGATCGTGCCGATCGACAGCGAGCACAGCGCGATCTTCCAGGCGCTCCGCGCGGGCCGACGGTCGGAAGTCCGGAGGATCGTCCTCACCGCCTCCGGCGGCCCGTTTCTCGGGCTCGAAGACGCCGAGATCGCGTCGTCGACCCCGGAAGCGGCGGTCCGCCACCCGCGCTGGGACATGGGCCCGCGGATCTCTGTCGATTCGGCGACGCTCGTGAACAAGGCGCTCGAGATCGTCGAGGCGAAATGGCTCTTCGGGCTCGAGCCGAGGCTGATCGGCGTCGTGATCCACCCCCAGTCGATCGTCCATTCGATGGTCGAATTCCACGACGGCTCCGTCGTCGCTCAGATGGGCGTTCCCGACATGAGGGTCCCGATCCGATTCGCGCTCTCCTGTCCGGTCCGGCTCGAGGCCCCCGCGCCGGGATTCACGGCCGCGGCGTTCGACGGGCTCCGCTTCATGGAGCCCGACGCGCGGTGCCGCCGGAGCCTCGCGCTCGGATACCGGGCCGCCGAGGTCGGAGGAACGCTCGGCGCCGCCCTCAACGCCGCCGACGAGGTGGCGGTGGAAGCGTTCCTGCGTCGTGAGATACCCTTCACCCGAATCCTGGACGTCGTCGAAGAGGTGATGGACCGCCACCGGAGCGTCCCCGAGAAGGACATCGGGACGGTTCTCGCCGCCGACGCCGCGGCGCGCGAGGAGGCGCGCGCGCTCGTGGCCCGGGAGCGACGCTGACCGGACGCGTCCCGACCGCATAGCAGGGAGAAAGTCCGCTGGAACCGATACTCGCTTTCGTCGTGCCCGACGCGATCCTCACGATCATCGGCGTCGGCATCGTCATCTTCGTTCACGAACTCGGCCACTTCGTCGTGGCCAAGCGCGCCGGGATCCGCGTCGACGTGTTCTCGCTCGGGTTCGGTCCGCGACTCGCGGGCTTCCGGATCGGAACGACCGACTACCGGCTCTCGCTCGTCCCCATCGGCGGCTACGTGAAGATGGCGGGAGAGGCGCCGGGAGAGGAGGAGGAGGACGGGGAGCCAGCGAAGGACCACCTGCGCGCGAAGTCCGTCGGCCAGCGCGCGCTCGTGATGAGCGCCGGCGTCATCATGAACCTCCTCTTCGCGTTCGTCGTCTTCCCCCTCGTGTTCCGCGCGGGGGTCCCCTTCCCGGCGCCGATGGTCGGCAGCGTCTCGCCCGGCGGGCCGGCCTGGAAAGCGGGCATCCTCCCCGGCGACGAGATCGTCGCGGTGGACGGCGAGCCCGTCTACGAGTTCACGGACATCACGATGCTGGTCGCGCTCGGCGACCCGCGCGCGGGGCTCGACGTGACCGTCCGCCGCGGCGAGGGCGAGCCGTTCACCCTGAAGATCTACCCGCGCGAGGACGAGGATCTCGGCGCGTTCCAGATCGGCATCGCGCCCCTCTACCGCCTCGCGGCCGATCCCGGATCGGCCGCGGCGGAGGCCGGCATCCGCGACGGCGATTTCCCTCTCGAGCTCGACGGCCGGGCGATCGTCGGTGCCGCGCCGATTCTCTCGAAGGCGGAGATCGAGCCCGACGAGCCGCTGAGTCTCCGCGTGCGGCGCGGAGAGGAAACGATCGACGTCACCATCCCGCCGAAGACGCGCGACTCCGGGCCCCTCCTCGGCGTCCGCCCCGCGATCGTCCGGATCGGCGCCCTCAGGAACGACCCCGGTTTCCACCTCGGCCTCAAGGCCGGCGACGTCGTCCTCTCCGAGAACGGCGCCCTCGTGGTCGACTTCGGCGACACGCTCGAAGCGTGGCGGAAGAGGGAGATTCCGTTCGCGACGAGCCTCCGGGTGAAGCGCGGCCAGCAGGAGATCGATCTCGCGATCGAGGTCCCGTCGGCGGACTTGATCGAGCGGGCCGCCGACTCGATCGCCGTCGAGACCCATGAGAACGTCATTCGGGTCGTGCCCGGCGGCGCCGCGGCCGAGGCCGGAATCGAGGACGGCGACCGCATCACGGCCGTCGGCGCGAGTCCGGTCACGACGTTCGGCGAGCTCCTCCGGGCGGTGGAGAAAAACGGCGGGAAGCCGGTGCCGGTCACGTTTTCCCGCGCGGGCCGGAGCCGGACGGTCGAAATCGCGCCGCGGCCCCAGAAGGTGAACGACCGGGGCGTCCTCGGGCTCATGGAGCAAGTCGAGCGGCGGTCGGAGAACCTGATCGAAGCGTGCCGCGTCGGATTCCAGTGCTCGATCAACCAGGTCCGGCGGGTCGTGGCGATGCTCAAGAACATCATCGGCGGCCAGATCTCGGCGAAGAACCTGGGCGGCCCCGTGACGATCTTCTACGTCTCCTACCGCTACGCGAACGTGGGCTTGAGCCGCCTCTTCTTCTTCCTCGCGATCCTCTCGATCAACCTCGCGATCATCAACCTCCTCCCGATCCCCGTCCTCGACGGCGGGCACCTCCTCTTCCTCGCGGTCGAGAAGATCAAGGGGAGCCCGGTCAACGAGAACGTGATCGGGTTTTCGCAGTGGGTCGGGCTGATCCTGATCCTCCTCCTCCTCATCTTCGTGACCTACAACGACATCCTTCGCACGGTGCTCTGAGGCCGCCGTGCGGCGCGATCCGCCGGCCGCCCTCTCCATCTTCCGCGTCCCGAACGCGCTCACCGCGGCCGCGGACGCGGCGGCGGGCTTCTTCGCCGCGTCGGCTGCGACGGGCTCTCCCGGCGCGGGCCGTGTCGCGGCCGTCCTCGGGGCCTCGGTCCTCCTCTACGCAGGCGGCGTGGCGCTGAACGACGTCGCCGACGCGCGGGCGGACCGGGTCCACCGCCCCGAGCGCCCCGTTCCGAGCGGCGCCCTTTCGCTCGCTGCGGCCGCGGCGCTCGCGGCCGCGGCGCTCGCTTCAGGCCTCGCGCTCGCGGCAGCGGCGGGGGCCGCGCCGTTCCGCGCGTCGCTCGTCCTTCTCGCCGCGATCCTCGCTTACGACCTCGCGCTGAAGCGCTTCGGCTTCCTGGGCGCCCTCGCGCTCGGCGCCTGCCGCGCACTCAACATGGGGATGGGTGCGGCGCTCGCCACCGGAGAGGCGCCGGCTTGGCCCTCGGCCGTCGCGGCCGCCTTCGGCTCGTACGTCGTCGCCCTCGCGCTCGTCGGCCTGGGAGAGGAGCGCGGCCTCCCGTCCGTCTCGTTCAGGGCGGGCGTAGCCGCAATGGTCCTATTGGCCGCCGCGGCCGCGACCAGAGGGCCCTCGCCCGTCCTCGGCCTCGCCGCCCTCGTCCCGTTCATCGCGCCGGTCGGCCTCAAGGCCGTTCGCCCGGGACTCATGCGCGCGTCTCCGGGCGACGTCCGGGCGCTCGTGAGGGACGGCGTTCTCGCGATCCCCGGGATCGACTGCGCGATCCTCGTCGCGCACGCGCGCTTCGGAGCCGCCGCGGCGGTCTTCGTCCTGTTCCTCGCGGCGCGCATTCTCGCGCGGCGGCTCCCCGTGTCGTGATTGCCGGCCCGCGCGGCGGGCGTCAACCCGACAGACGCCTCGCCTCCGCGAGCGCCTCGTCGCGGGTCGCGAATTCCCCCTCGAGCTGCCGGTCGAAGAGGGCCCGGAGGAGGCGCCCGATCTCGGGACCGGGCGCGTGACCGAGGGCGATCAGGTCGTCCCCAGTGACGAACGGCTTCGGGAGCGGAGACTCGGCGGCGTAGGCCTCGAGCTTCCCGCGGCAAAACTCGTAGTGGTCGAGCTTCCGGTGGCTCGATTCGCAGTCGATGCGGTGCAGCTCGAGGTGCTCCTCGATCCCGTCGCTCGCGAGGAACCGTCGCAGCCGGCTCTCGCGCATCCGAGTCACCTCGGCGAACTTCATGTGGTCCCGCACGAGCGCGACGATGCGCTCGCGGCTCCTCCTCGAGCATCGGAGCCGCTCGCAGACGGCTTCGGCCATCTCGGCACCGACGTCGGCGTGGTTGTGGAAGCGGATGCGGTCGGTCTTCTCGAAGGTCGGTGGCTTCCCGACGTCGTGCAGGAGAACGCCCATCGCGAGCTCGAACGTGGCGTCGGGCGGGAGCTTCTCGAGCATGAGAAGGACGTGCGTGAAGACGTCGCCCTCCGGATGGTACTCGGGGGGCTGCTCGACGCCGCGCGTCGCGTCCACCTCGGGCAAGACTGCGGCGAGGAGGCCCGTCTCCGCCAGGAGCCGGAACGCGACGGAGGGCCTCGGGCCGAGGAGCATCTTCTCGATCTCCTCCCGGATCCGCTCGGGGCTCAAGCCGGTCGCGAGAGGCGCGAGCTCGCGGATCGCGGCGAGCGTCCCCGACTCGATCGCGAACGAGAACCGCGCGGCGAACCGGACCGCGCGGAGGAGCCGGAGGCGGTCCTCGCCGAACCTCTCCCGCGGGTCTCCGATCGCGCGCACGATCCCCTTTTCGAGATCGGCCCGCCCTCCGACGTGGTCGATGACCGCGCCCGTCGACGGGTCGAGGAACATCCCGTTGATGGTGAAGTCGCGACGCCGGGCGTCGTCCTCGGGTCCCGAGAACGTGACCGCGACGGGGTGCCGGCCGTCCTCGTAGCGGTCGTCCCTCCGGAAGGTCGCGACCTCGACCGTCTCGTCGCCGGTCGGGACGCGCACGACGCCGAACTCCGCGCCCACGGCGACCGCGCGCGGGAAGAGCGCGAGGACCTCCTCGGGACGCGCGTCGGTCGCGACGTCGTGGTCCTTCGGAGAAAGGCCGAGGAGCGCGTCCCGCACGCACCCTCCCGCGAGGAGCGCGACGCGTCCCCGGGCGCGCAGGGCGCGGACGATCTCGACTGCGGCGGCGCGGTTCTTCTCGGGGTTCATGTCGCGAGCGGATCGCGGGCCCGAGGCCGGTCGGGCCCGCGCCAGTCTAGCCCGGACCACCGCCCGCATGGCACGCGGTGCCGAGCGGCCCCGGCCGTTCTCTCCGACCGACCGACAGCCTGTTCTCGCCTCGCTAGGGGATCCGATGCCTCGGCGATGCCGCCGCCGACCTCCTGAAAGACGGGGGCTACCGGTTCAGCGCTTTCTCGAGGTCGCGCCTCAGGTTCTGGTCGGTCTCCTCGGCGAGGAGGCTCCGGAGCGCCTCCCTGGCCCGGTCGGCCGAGCGTCCGCCGACGAAGCGCAGGACCGTGATCACGGCGCGCTTCGCGCGCGGGTCCTTCGACTTCCGGTAGAACGCCAAGGCCGGCTCGATCACCGCCGCGCCGAAGTTGGCGAGGCCGACCGCCATCGACTCGCGGAGGAGGTCCCCCGAGGGCAGCGTGCCCTCGGCCTCGGACACGATCGGAAAGAGGCGATCGAGGACCGCCGGGTCGCCGATGCGCGCGAGGTTGTTCGACGCCGTGAGGCGCGCCGGGGGCTCGTCGTCCGGATCGCCGGCCGCGGCGAGGAGGAGCTCGATCGCCCCGCGGTCGCGGCAGCGCCCGAGAGAGAGCATCGCCGCGAGGCGGTCTGGATCCTCGCGGTCCTTGGCGGCGCCGCGGAGCGCCTCGAGCGCCCACGGGTAGCCGCGCTTCCCCGCCGAGAAGAGCGCGGGTCTCTTCACGAGGGAGCTCCTGTCCTCGGCGAGGGCGCGCAGGGTCTCCTCGACCGCGGGCGACTCCACCGAGTCGATGAGCGCCGACGCGACGACCTGCCTCACGGCCGCCTCCGGGTCGCCCGCCAGCGCGCGCAGTCGCTCCTGCGCGTCGGGGGTTCCGGAATGGGCGAGGATCGTCGCCGCCTGGAGCCGGAAGTGAGCATCCGCGCTCCGGTAGAGCGGCTCGATTTTCTCGAATCCCCGGGGATCGCGAAGCCGCACGAGCGCCCGCATGGCCTCGACCGACTCCGGCGCGTCGATCGTCGTCGCGAGGGCCGCGATGCGATCCGCGGACTCCTTGTCGCGAAGGAGCCCGAGCGCCGCGATGGCCCGGATGCGGAGCTCCGCCGGGGCGTCCGCGCCGAGAAGGCTCCGGAGGCGCGGCGCGACCGACTCGTCGCCGATCGTGGCCAGGCCCTCGAGCGCCGCCGAGCGCACCGCGGTCGCCTCTCCCGGATCGGCGGCCCTCGCCGCGAGCGCCTCGGCTGCGCCCGCGGGCACGAGGCGCGCAGCCGTCTGGACGGCCTTCACGCGGAGGCGCGCGTCGGGGAAGACGATCCACGGCAGCACCATCGCTCCGCTTCGCTCGTCGCCCCCGGCCTGCAAAACGTCGCAGACGTTGTCGAGGACGTCCGAGGCCGTGACGTCGCCCTCCACGGCCTTCGCCTCGAACTCGGCCGCCGCGGCCTGGAGTCGCTCGGCGTGATCGCCCGCGAGCTCCGCAAGCCGCTCGCGGTTCCTCGCGTACTGCTCCGCGCTCTGTCCGCGCGCGAAGCTCCGGACGAGACGCGCGATCTCCTCGGCCGGGGACCCGTCCGGCTCGGCGGCCGGCGCGATCGGTTCGGCCGGCACGTCGCCGGCCGCCGGCCCCGGTTGGGTCGCGGGCTCGCGCGCGCAGCCCACCGCCGCGGCGAAGAGGAGAAGGACGACGGGGGCGAGTCCCGGCGAAAGAACGGCCGCTCTCACGGCCGGCCGTCCTCCGGAGGGAAGACGATGCCAAGCTCGGGCGACTCGAGGATCTGGCCCTGCGCGAGCCGGAGGCGGGCGAGGGCCACGCGGTAGTCCTTCCTGGAGCGGTTCTCGTCGCGCCGCGCTTCCGCGAGGTCGTTCTGCACGAGGAGAACCTGGTACTGCGTCGTCGTGCCCACGCGAAACTTCTCCCGCTCCGCCTCGAGCTGGTTCTGCGCCGAGACGGTCGCTTCCCGGGTGAACTGGATCACCTCCCACGCGGACTCGATCGAGCGGGTCGCGTCCCGCACCTCGGAGACGATCTGGTTCTGCAGATCCGCGTAGGCGAGAAGGGCCTGCCGGACCTCGATCCTCCGCGCGACGACGCGGCTCCGGCCCGCCCTGAGCCCCCACGGCAGCTCGACCTCGATGCCGAGCGTCCAGGTCTCGAAATCGCTGTTCCCGATGTCGCTGAAGTTCCGGTCGAGGCGGTCGTTCAGCGCGTTCGCGGCGAACGAGCCGAAGACGTCGACCGTCGGGAGCGCCTGGTTCTCTGCGGCCTTGACCGCGATCCGCTTGTTGTCGAGATCGAGACGCGACTCGAGGATCTCGGGGCGACGCTCGAAGGCGACCCGGGCGGACTCCACCCAGTCCGGCACCGGATAACGGACGACGCTCGTCGGCCGTTCGGCCGGCGCGACGCCGACGTCCCATGACGCCAGGCGGTCGAGCGGGAGGATGAGCCGCTTCAGGACGTCGGCGGCATTCCGCGCGAGGTTCTCCGCGGCGACGAGGTCGGCCTTCCGGGATGCGACGCTCGTCTGAGAGAAGAAGATGTCGCGCTCGGCAAGGACGCCCGTCTCGATCTTGTTGCGCGTGATCGAGAGCTCCTCCTCGGCGAGCCGGAGCGACTCTTTCTTCACCTCGACGTCCTCGAGGAAAAAGACAAGGTCCCAGTACGACTCGAAGACTCGGAACGCGAGTTCCTCGCCCGCCCGGCGATGCCGGAACTCGGAGATGTCCACGGTGTTCCGGGCGGAGCGAACGCCGCTCTCGTTGAAGGGGAGCCAGCCGCCCTTCAAGAGAGGCTGGCGAGCCTCGAACGTGACGCTACCCGAGTACGAAGGATTGAGCGTCGCGAAGCGCGAGTTCGTGGCGAAGCGGCGCTGGTTGTAGCGGACGCCGAGCACGCTGCCGACGGGCGTCAACTGCGAGACGCCGAGCTCGAGCGCGCGCACGTCGCTCGTGTTGACGGCCGCGCCGTCGATGAGCGAACCGGTCGGGCTTTCCGACTTCGAGTGGCTTCCCCGCCCGCTCAAGACCGGATCGAAGATCCCCTTCTCGGCCTCGGCGAGGGCCCGGGCGATGTCGGGATCGAGCGCGCTTGCGCGGAGCCCCAGGTTGTTCGCGAGGGCGAAGAGAACGCACTCTTTGAGCGTCAGCGTGCGCGTCGCCGCCTCGTCCACGGCGCCTTCCGGCGGCGCGTCGGTCGGCGCGGCCGCGGCCTCGCCGCTCGCGGCCGGAGCCTCCTGGGGGGCGGCGTGAACCGTGCTCGCGGCGACCAACGCGGCGAGAAGAGCGCTAGCCGGCGCTCGAACCATCATGCTCACTCGTTCTCATCGGGTCGCGGACGATCTGGCCATCCGGTTTCGAGAGCCTTATTGACGTCTCGAGCGGCGCGGGACCCGGCTTCGGATCCGGGATGGACCCGAACCTCCGCCTTCCGGGGGCGCGGATTCTAGCACGACGCGATTCGCGAGCCCGCGGCCGGATGGCATGCGCAGCGAGAACTCGGCTTCGGCACCCGAGTGCCGCGGGAAGCCGTGCGGCCGCGAGGCAACTCTATCCCGCGTCGGCGGAAACGAAGTACGGCGAGCCTCAGAACTTGTTGCCGAGGACGTCGACCTCCTCTTCGCTCCGAGTCACGCGATTCCGCGACAGGTGCTTGCTCACCTTCTCTTTGTGGACCTTGATGAAGCGCCGGCACTCACCCAGCGTGCCGAGGAAGACCTCTTTCCCGTCGGCCAGACGGACCTTGTAGAACTTCTTGCCCTTGAGGCTGCAGTGGAAGCGGATCTCCAAGGAGTTGGCCATCCTAAGTGCGAGTCGGTCGCGAACGCTTCCTGAACCTGACACGTTCCCTAACGCCGGCCGGCCACGAGCGGCGTCTCCCACGGGTCGTGTGGCTCGCGGCCAGTCGGCTCTCGTCGGCGCTCCGCTCAGGTCGGAGGCCGCTCCCCGTCGCCCCGAAGGCACCTCTCCGGGATGCTGCCAACCGGACAGGCCATCGACTAAGCCCCGGATTATAGGAACATTACGGCCGCACGTCACCCCCCGCCGCGGAATTCCGACGGCTCGAGTGGCGGAGCCGGCGCCACGAACCACCGACGGAGATCGTAACCTCCGGAACCTCGATATCTTGTGTTCAAATTTGATTCGAGTCCGGTCGAGGCGAGACCGGATCGAAGCCGCATCGAGCCAGGTCGTGGGAAATATTCCTCAGAGCTTCGAGCGGTAGCGGCACGGCACCTCGAGGACGAGGAGCGCGAGGGCCGTCGCCGCGGGCCGCCCGGCGGCGGGCGCCGATTGGAGCCGGCCAGGATCGACCGAGCCGTCGGCCGCCTGGGCCTCGAGGATCCGGCGCGCCACGGCCCGATGCAGGTCGGCCGGGCCGTCCCCGGCGCGCCCGACCTGAATCGCGAGGAGCCCCCGCTCCCAGAGCCAGAGGTCCGGCCGCTCGCGCCGGGCCGGGTCGGACAGGAGGGCCTCGAGCCGGTCGGCGGCCTCGGCTGGAAGCGAGAACCGCCCGTCGACGGGGCGGATGAGCGCGAGCGAGAGGCTCATCGAGGCCACCGCGACTGGATCGTCGTCCGTTCGGGTGCCCTCGGCCGCGAGGCGAGGGTGCGCGAAGCGGCCCGCGTACGACTCGAAGAGGGACGCGGGTACGGCGAATCCCGACCGGGCCGCGATGGCGAGCGCCGAGGCGACAACGGCCGAGGATCGCTCGTCGCTCGTCTCGTCCGCGAGGAACCGGGGCCAGCCGCCGTCCGCCTTCTGCGCGCGAGCAAGAAACGCCACGGACTCTCCGATGCGCGTCGCTCCCGTCCGGGCCGGCGAGAGGGCCGAGTTCTCGGCGAGCGCCCAGAGGAGGAGCGCCTCGGTCGAGAGGTCCGCCGTCTCCGTGACGAGCTCGGGCCCCCCGGCCGCGAGAAGGCGCCCCGCCGCGCGGCCGCACGCCTCCGCGTGCGCTCCATACGCGTCGCTCGAGCCGCCTCCGAGGAAGGCGAGGGTGGAAAGGGACGCGACGAGAGCGTCGCCCCCGGGCAGCGGCGAGCCCGAGGAAATCTCCGCGGCGAGGAAGTCGAGGCCCCGGGCGATACCGCGCTCGATCGCGTCGGGGTCGCCGAGCGCCGCGAAAATCCGGCGCCGCGCGGCGGGATCGAGCCGCACCGCGGCGTCGAGGCGGAAGATGCTCCGGCTGTTCCAGGGCTCGACCTGCCGCCCGACGGAGTCGCGGAACGACCCGAACACGTCCGGGTCGTGGAGATCGAAGCTCTTCTCGAAGATCTCCTCCGCCGCTCCGGTGTCGTCGAGCGTGCCGATGATCTCCACGGCCGGACGGTGCGGAGGCAATGATCCGG
>Ga0187892_10001072_pt1 | contig 65995 bp, 63 predicted proteins | sample MA1701073metaG_FD_139345 | JGI IMG/M metagenome (GOLD analysis project Ga0187892, IMG submission 139345) | Bio-ooze microbial communities from a basaltic lava cave in the Kipuka Kanohina Cave System on the Island of Hawaii, USA - MA170107-3 metaG ... | reverse complement strand
CGATCTCTTGCAGGCTGCGCCCTCGTGTCACCGCCTCGCGGCGAAAAACCGAGCTCTTCGATTTCGTTCAATTCGTTCAAAGCCCCCGTTTCACGCGAGTTCTGCTCGCATCTCGCCGGCAACTGCGTCGATCAGCCGGCGCGAGATGGAGATTTTGCTTGGAAGTCGCGGCAAATGCAATACATCGAACCACTCCGCGGCCTCGATCTCGCCGGCGCGCGGTCGCAGCTCGCCCTCCGCCCAGTCGCAGACGAAGGCGATCATCAGGCTGTGCGGGAACGGCCAGGGCTGGCTGGCGAAGTAGCGGATGCGCGACACCTGGATGCCGACTTCCTCCTCGAGCTCGCGCTCGACGCACTGCTCGAGCGTCTCGCCGGGCTCGACGAAACCGGCGAGCGCGCTGTACATCCCGGGCGGGAATTGCAGCCCGCGGCCGAGCAGGATCTCCCGCCCGCGGCGCGCGAGCGCCATCACCGCCGGCGCGATGCGCGGGTAGGCGGCGAGCCGGCAGGCGGGGCAGATGCGCGCGCGCTCCTCGGCGCTCGCCTCCGTGCGCGCGCCGCAGCGGCCGCAGAACTGGTGGCTGCGGTCGAACTCGATCAGCTGCAGCGCCCGTCCGGCGAGCGCGAAATGCGCTTCCTCGAGCACGCTGAAGAGCGCCCGCAGGCCCTCCCAGCCGAGGCCCTCCGGCGCCGGCGCGCTGGCGGCGAGCTCCGCCGCCCAGCAGTCGGCACCGTTCAGCCGCCCCATATACAGGGTGCGCGCGACCTCCAGCCCCAAGCCCCTAGGCGTGGTGTTGCTTTTCTGCCACGGCAGACGCGCCCAGCTCGCCCGCACCGACACGCGCGGGTCGTCGCTCGCCTGTGGGCTCGGCGGGCCGAGTTCGACCAGCAGCCGGTCGCCCTGGAAAACGAACCAGTGCGCTTCGCCCGCGGGCTCCGGCGCCGCGTTCCCGACTTCGAAGCGCGGCGGGGTCATGAACGGCATCTCCACAGTGCTGCGAATATAATTCGCCGCCCCCGCCACCGCATCCGCATCTTGGCCACATTCCGGGCGACGATCCCTTGACTCCCCCCGCGTCCGACCGCGAGCTGGCCGACGCGCTGCGCGCGCTCGCGATGGATGCGGTCGAGGCCGCCAGGTCGGGCCATCCCGGGATGCCGATGGGGATGGCGGAGATCGCGGTGGCGCTCTGGAACCGGCACCTGCGCCACAACCCGGCCAATCCCGCCTGGCCCGACCGCGACCGGTTCGTGCTCTCCAACGGCCACGGCTCGATGCTGCTCTACGGCCTGCTGCACCTCACCGGCTACGACCTGCCTATGGCCGAGCTGAAGCGCTTCCGGCAGCTCGGCTCGAAGACCCCCGGGCACCCCGAGCGCGCCTGCGCGCCCGGCGTAGAGACCACCACGGGGCCGCTCGCGCAGGGCATCTCGAACGCGGTCGGCATGGCGCTCGCCGAGCGGCTGCTTGCCGCCGAGTTCAACCGCCCCGGCCTCGCGATCGTCGACCACCACACCTACGCCTTCCTCGGCGACGGCTGCATGATGGAGGGCCTGTCGCACGAGTCCTGCGCGCTCGCCGGAACCCTCGGCCTGGGCAAGCTCATCGCCGTGTACGACGACAACGGCATCTCGATCGACTCCGACAAGGGCGAGATCCGCCAGTGGTACACGGACGACGTGCGGCGCCGCTTCGAGGCCTACGGCTGGCAGGTGATCGCCGACGTGGACGGCCACGACGTCGAGGCGGTGGACCGGGCGCTCAGGAAGGCGAAGCGCGAGCGCGCGCGCCCATCGCTCGTCTGCGCCAAGACCGTCATCGCCAAGGGCGCCCCCACCAAGGCCGGCACCGGCGCCGCGCACGGCGCGCCGCTCGGCGAGAAGGAGGTGGCGGCGACGCGCGCGGGGCTCGGCTGGCAGCACCCGCCCTTCGAGATCCCGCAGGCGATCTACCGCGGCTGGGACGCGCGCGAGCGCGGCAAGCGCGCCGAGCGGCGCTGGCGGCGCGCCTGGGGCGCCTACGAAAAGCAGTTCCCCGCCGAGGCGGCGGAGTTCCGCCGCCGCACGGCAGGGGACCTGCCTGCCGACTTCGAGGCACGCGTCGACGCTCTGGTGCGCGAGCTCGACGCCAAGCGCGAGAGCGTGGCGACGCGCCGCGCCTCGCAGATCGCGCTCGAGGCGCTCGCCCCGGCGCTGCCCGAGCTGGTCGGCGGCTCGGCCGACCTGAGCGGCTCCAACCTCACCATGCTCAAGACCTCGAAGGTCGTCGGGCGCGAGGGCGGCGGCAACTACGTCTTCTTCGGCGTGCGCGAGTTCGGCATGGGCGCGGTGATGAACGGCATCGCGCTGCACGGCGGGCTGATCCCCTACGGCGGCACCTTTCTCACGTTCTCCGACTACGCGCGCAACTCGATCCGCATGGCGGCGATCATGGGGGTGCGCACGATCTTCGTCTTCACCCACGACTCGATCGGCCTCGGCGAGGACGGGCCGACGCACCAGCCGATCGAGCATGCCGCGAGCCTGCGCCTCATTCCCAACCTCGAGGTCTGGCGCCCCTGCGACACGGTGGAGAGCGCGATCGCCTGGGCGGCGGCGCTCGAGCGCAAGTCCGGACCGACGGCGCTGCTCTTCACGCGCCAGAACGTCGCCTTCGCCAGGCGCGCGCCGCAGGCGCTCGGCGAGATCCGGCGCGGCGGCTACGTGCTCGCCGAGGCGCAGGGCGCGGCGCGCGCGGTGATCATCGCCACCGGCTCGGAGGTGCCGCTCGCGCTCGAAGCGCAGAAGCTGCTCGCCGCCGAGGGCATCGCGGTGCGCGTGGTGTCGATGCCTTCGACCACCGTCTTCGACCGGCAGGAGCCCGCGTGGCGCGCGGCGGTGCTGCCGCCCGGGGTGCCGCGCGTCGCGCTCGAGGCGGGCGCCACCGACTACTGGCGCAAGTACGTCGGCGCCGCCGACGATCGCAGCGGCGCGGTGGTCGGCATCGACCGTTACGGCGAATCCGCCCCGGCGGCCGACGTCTTCAGGCACTTCGGCTTCACGCCCGAGAACGTTGCCGCGGCGGTGCGGTCCGTATTGAGGCAAGATTAGAAATTCGGCGTCGAGGATCGAGGGAACAAGGAGCGTGCGATGACGATCAAGGTGGCCATCAACGGCTTCGGCCGCATCGGGCGCATGGTGCTGCGCGCGCACTACGAGAGCGGCAGGAAGCACGACCTGCAGTTCGTCGCGCTCAACGACCTCGGCGATCCGCAGACCAACGCGCACCTGCTGAAATACGACACCGCGCACGGCCCCTTCCCGCACGCCGTGCGCGTCGAGGGCGACGGCATCGTGGTCGGCAACGACCGCATCCGCGTCGTGGCGGAGCGCGATCCGGCCAGGCTGCCGTGGCGCAGCCTCGGCGTCGACATCGTGCTCGAGTGCACGGGGCTTTTCACCAGCAAGGCGAAGGCGGGCGCGCACCTGCAGGCGGGCGCGAGGAAGGTGATCATCTCGGCTCCCGGGGAGAAGGACGTCGACCGCACCGTGGTCTACGGCGTCAACCACGGGACGCTCAAGGACTCCGACACGGTGATCTCAAACGCTTCCTGCACCACCAACTGCCTGGCGCCGCTGGTGAAGGCGATCGACGACCGCATCGGCGTCGCCGCCGGGCTGATGAACACGATCCACTCGTTCACCAACGATCAGGTGCTCACCGACGTGTTCCACAAGGACCTGCGGCGCGCCCGCTCGGCGACCCACAACATGATCCCCACCAAGACCGGGGCCGCGGCCGCGGTGGGCCTGGTGCTGCCGCACCTGAACGGCAAGCTGGACGGCTACTCGATCCGCGTGCCCACGATCAACGTCTCGATCGTCGATCTCACCTTCACCGCTAAGCGGCCGACCACGGTGGAGGAGGTCAACCGCGCGGTGAAGCAGGCGGCGGAATCGGATCTCAGGGGCATCCTCGAGTACAGCAGCGAGCCGCTCGTGTCCTCGGATTTCAACCACAACCCGGCGAGCTCGATCTTCGACTCGACGCTGACCCGGGTCTGCGACGGCACGCTAGTGAAGGTGTCCTCCTGGTATGACAACGAGTGGGGCTTTTCCAACCGGATGCTGGATGTGGCCGTCGCGTTTGCCGAGGTCGATGCGGCGCTCGCCAATGTGAAATAGATGGCGTTCAAGCGGATGTCGGAAGTGGACCTGAGCGGCAAGCGGGTCTTCATCCGCGCCGACCTGAACGTGCCGCAGGACGAGTCCGGCCGCATCACCGACGACACCCGCATCCTGGCATCGCTCCCCGCGATCTGCACCGCGCTCGAGCAAGGCGCCGCGGTGATGGTCACCTCGCACCTCGGCCGGCCGAAGGAGGGGGAGCTCGGCCCCGAGGATTCGCTCGCGCCAGTGGCAAGGCGCCTCGCCGAGCTGCTCGGGCAGCCGGTGCCCCTGAGGACGGACTGGGTCTGCGGCGTCGAGGTCAGGCCGGGGGAAGTGGTGCTGCTCGAGAACTGCCGCGGCAACCCGGGGGAGAAGGCGAACGACGGCGAGCTCGCGCGCAGGATGGCCGCGCTCTGCGACGTCTACGTGAACGACGCCTTCGGCGCGGCGCACCGGGCCGAGGCCACCACCCACGGCATGGCGCAGTACGCGAAGGTCGCCTGCGCCGGCCCGCTCATGGCGGACGAACTCGACACACTGGGCAAGGCGGTGGCGAACCCGGCTCGGCCGCTGGTCGCGATCATCGCCGGCGCCAAGGTTTCGACCAAGCTCGGGCTGCTCGGCGCGCTGGCGCAAAAGGTCGACCGCCTGATCGTCGGCGGCGGCATCCTCAACACGTTCCTGCTCGCCGCGGGCTTGCCGGTCGGTGAGTCGCTCGTCGAGGCGGGGCTGGTGGGCGAGGCGAAGCGCATCCTGGCGGCGACCGAAGTGCCGCTGCCGGAGGACGTGGTGGTGGCGCTGGAAGCGACCGCGCGCGCCCGCGCCACGGTGAAGCCTGCGCGCGCGGTCGCTCCCGACGAGATGATCCTCGACATCGGCCCGCGCACCGCGGCGCGGCTCGCAGCGGGCTTGCACGAGGCCGGCACCATCGTCTGGAACGGGCCGCTCGGGGTCTTCGAGATCGAGCAGTTCGCCAGGGGCACCGAGGCGATCGCGCGCGCCATTGCCGGGTCGAGGGCGTTCTCCATCGCGGGCGGCGGCGACACCATCGCCGCGATCCACAAGTTCGGCGTCGCGGACCGCATCGGCTATATTTCCACCGCCGGCGGCGCGTTCCTCGAGTTCCTCGAGGGCAGGACGCTGCCCGCGGTCGCCGCGCTCGAGGCGAGGGCCTGAGGATGCTGAGGAGCACCAAAATCGTCGCCACGCTCGGCCCCGCCTCGAGCGAGCCGGCGGTGCTCGAGCGCATGGTGCGCGCGGGGGTGGACGTGGTGCGGCTCAATTTCTCGCACGGCACGGCGGACGATCACCTGGCGCGCGCGACGCTCGTCAAGGAGATCGCGCGCTCGACCGGCCGCACGGTCGCGATCATGAGCGACCTGCAGGGCCCCAAGATCCGCGTCGGCAGGTTCAAGGACGGCAAGGTGACGCTCGCCAAGGGGCAGGGCTTCATCCTCGACGCCGCCTGCGGGCTGGGCGACGGCGAGCGCGTCGGCCTCGACTACAAGGAGCTGCCGCGCGACGTCGCCGCGGGCGCGGTGCTGCTGCTGGACGACGGCAAGATCGTGCTCGATGTCACCGCGGTGCGCGGCGCCGAGGTGCACACCGTGGTGCGCCACGGCGGTGTGCTCTCGAACAACAAGGGCATCAACCGCCAGGGCGGCGGCCTCACCGCCCCGGCGCTCACGCCCAAGGACATCGAGGACATCCGCACCGCGGCGCGGCTGCAGTCCGACTACCTCGCGGTGTCCTTCCCCAAGTCGGGGGCCGACATGTACATGGCGCGGGAGCTGCTGCGCGCTGCGGGCGGCAAGGCGTTCCTCGTCGCCAAGATCGAGCGTGCCGAGGCGGTGGGGCCGGACGCGCTGCGCGACATCATGAGCGCCTGCGACGGCATCATGGTGGCGCGCGGCGACCTCGCGGTCGAGGTCGGCGACGCCTCGGTGCCGGCGCTGCAAAAGCGCATGATCCGCATGGCGCGCGAGAACAACAGGCTCACCATCACCGCGACGCAGATGATGGAGTCCATGATCGCGAGCCCGGTGCCAACGCGCGCCGAGGTCTCGGACGTCGCCAACGCGGTGCTCGACGGCACCGACGCGGTCATGCTCTCGGCCGAGTCGGCGAGCGGCCGCTACCCGGTCGAGGCGATCGAGGCGATGGACCGCATCTGCATCGAGGCCGAGCAGACCCAGCCCTTGAACCTCGAGCAGGACTTCCTCAACCGCATCTTCACGCGCGTCGACCAGTCGATCGCCATGGCGGCGCTGTTCACCGCCTACCACATGAAAGCGAAAGCGATCGCCACGCTCACCGAATCGGGCTCGACCGCGCTCTGGATGAGCCGGCTCAACTGCGGCGTGCCGATCTATGCGCTCACCGCGCAGACCGCGACGCGCTACCGCTGCGCGCTGTTGCGCGACGTCTACCCGCTGATGGTGAAGTACGTCGGCCACGACCGCGAGGAGCTGCTCGCCGAGGCCGAGAAGGTGCTGGTGGAGAACCGGGTGGTCGCGGACGGCGACCTCATCGTGCTCACCATCGGCGAGCCGATCGGCAAAGCCGGCGGCACGAATACGATGAAAATTGTGAAAGTAGGAGAGCACAGGAAAGCGTAGGAGGGCGTATGGCGGCTACACCGAACGCAAGGAACCACGCCGGGCTCGCGCCGCTCGCGAGCCGCTTCGTCGACGTCGCGCGGCTGCCCTGGGAGCGGACGCGCTTCCCCGGCGTCGAGTCGAAGACGCTCGTCTTCGAGCGCGAGACCGGCGTGCTCACGGCGCTGATGCGCTTCGCGCCCGGCGCGCGGCTGCCCGACCACGAGCACGTGCGCATCGAGCAGACCTATGTGCTCGAGGGCAGCCTCGTCTGCGGCGAGGGCGAGTGCAAGGCCGGCCAGTTCGTCTGGCGCCCTGCGGGCAGCCGCCACGAGGCTTGGGCCGGGCCCGAGGGGGGCCTGATGCTCGCGATCTTCCAGATCCCGAACCGCTTCTACGAGCCCGACGGGCGCGAGACCGACGTCAACGGCGAGGATTGGAACGCCGCCTGGGGCAAGGCGCTCTTCGGCTAGCGAGAATCGCAGGGCGGCAGCGTGCTGCCGCCGCTGTCGTCGAGGCGGATGCGGAGCATCCGCCCTACCAGCGGCCCTCGTAGAGATCGCGCCCCTTGACGAGGGCGCGGATCTTGCCGTCGGCCATGTTGCGCTTGAGCATCCAGAACCCGCAATCGGGGTGGACGTATTTCACGCGTCCACGGCCGAGCACTTTCTCGGCGCGTTCGATCACGCGCGCAACGGCGTCCGCGGACTCGATCTCGGTGCGCTTGATGTCCACTGCGCCCAGGCCGAAGCCGATGTCGCGCCGCAGTTCCTTGAACACTGCGAGCTCCGCGGGAGGGCGATGGGCGCACTCGAGCACGACGTGATCCACGCGTAACGCGTTCAGATAGTCCAGCAGCTTCCCCCAGGCCCCCTTCTGGACCGACTGCCCGCCGTAGTTGCCGAAGCACAGGTGCACCGCGGCCTTGGCCTTCTTCGGCACGGCCTTCAGCACGCGGTTGACGGCCGCCGCGGCCCAGCGCCACTCCTTCGGGTGGCCCGGCAGGTTCGCTTCGTCGAGCTGCACCACGTCGGCGTCGAGGCGCTTCACCTGCTCGGCGAGCACCGCCGCGATCGCGTGCGCGAGCCTTTCCGGGTTTCGGTAATGGCGGTCGTGCAGCGTCTTCGCGAGCATGTGCGGCCCGGTGACGGTGAACTTGAACGGCCGCGTCGCGAGCGCCTTCGCGCGCGCGCAGGGGACCGGGAGGTTGAGCGTTCCCGCGCCGATCGGGCCTTCCACCACCCCCGGCGGCCGGGTGCGAAAGCGCATGCCGCGCGCCTTCGAGAACTCGAGCCATTCCGAGAAGCCGATGTCGGTGCGCACCCCGGACATCGGCCGCACGAAGTACTCGATCATGCCGTTCGTCTCCGGATGGTTGACATCGAAGCGGTAGAGCTCGCCGTCGCACACAAGGTCGATGCCCGCCTGCTCCTGGGTCGCGATCACGACGCGAGTCGCGTCGATGAGCGCCTGCTCGGACGGCGCCGCGGCGAGCCAGTCGGGGACCGGGTAGGAGCCGACGACGGTGGTCCTGATGCGGGGCGCGCGCATGCCGGGCCATTATAATTCACCGGATGGTTAACATGTTCTTGCCCGAGCGGTTCGCGGACGTCGCCGCGCTCGAGGACTTCATGACCGCGCCTTCGGCCGCGCTCGCCGCCGACCTCGCGCGCGCGCCCGGCGACATCGTGGTGCTCGGCGTGGGCGGCAAGATGGGCCCGACGCTCGCGCGCCTGGCGAAACGCGCCGATCGGGGGCGGCGCGTGATCGGGGTCGCGCGCTTCTCGCAGCAGGGGTTGCGGGAGAACCTCGAGTCCGAGGGGATCGAGTGCATCGCCTGCGACCTGCTGGACAGGGACGCGCTCTTCCGGCTGCCGCGGGCGCCGAACGTGGTCTTCATGGCCGGGCACAAGTTCGGCGCCGCCGGCAATGCGTCGTTCACCTGGGCGATGAACGTCGCGGTGCCCTTCATGGTGGCCGAGGCGTACCGCGAGTCGCGGGTCGTCGTCTTCTCCACCGCGTGCGTGTATCCGTACGTCGATGTGAACGGCGGTGGTGCGACGGAGGAAACGCCCTGCACGCCGCCGCCCGGCGACTACGCCAATTCATGCGTCGGGCGCGAGCGCGCATTCGACTACGCGTCACGCCGCTGGGGCACGGCGGCGCGCCTCGTGCGCCTGGAGTACGCGATCGACATGCGCTACGGCGTGCTCCACGACGTCGCTTCGAAAGTCCACGCCGGCGAGCCGGTGGACGTGACGATGGGGCACGTCAACGTCATCTGGCAGGGCGAAGCCAACGAGCAGGCGCTGCGGCTCCTTGCGCACTGCACCGCGCCGGCGACGCCGCTCAATGTCAGCGGCCCCGAGACGGTGAACGTGCGCGCGCTCGCCGCCGAGTTCGGCAGGCGCTTCGGCAAAGAGCCGCGGATCACCGGAGCCGAATCGCCGACCGCCTGGCTCGTCAACACGCAGGCAGCGCAGCGGCTGCTCGGCGCGCCGCGCGTGCCGCTCGCCAGGATGCTCGACTGGACCGCCGACTGGGTGGCACGCGGCGGCCCGAGCCTGCGAAAGCCGACCCGTTTCGAAGCGCGCGATGGCAAGTACTGAGGAAGGCGGGCGCGAGCACGCACTCGGCCCCGCACACCTCGCGGGCTGCCTCGCGCTGTCGAAATCGGCAAGGTGGAACCAGAACGAGGCCGACTGGCGCCTGATGCTCGAGCTCGGGCGCGGCTACGGGCTCTCGCTTCCCGACGCCACGCTGGCGGCGAGCACGCTGGCACTGCCGTACGGCGGGAGGTTTTCCTGGGTGAGCATGGTGCTGGTGCTGCCCGAGCATCGCCGCAGGGGCTACGCCACGCGCCTGCTGCGGCACGCGCTCGCGGATCTTGCCGCGGCGCGCCTGACCCCCGTCCTGGACGCGACGCCCGCCGGGCACGATGTGTACGCGCAGGAGGGCTTTCTCGATACGTGGGGATTCAAGCGCTTTGCCTTGCGCGCGCAACGGATGGTCCGCGCGAAAGCTCGCGGCGTTCTCGTGCGTCCGCTCACCGCGGCGGACTGGCCCGCGGTGCTCGCGCTGGATGAGCCGGCGTTCGGCGCGAGCCGCGAGCGGCTGCTGCGTGCTCTTGCGGGGCGCCTGCCCGAAGCGGCGCTCATCGCCGTGCGCGACGCGGAGGTCGCCGGCTTCCTCCTCGGGCGCGACGGCAGTGAAGCGCGCCAGCTCGGGCCGCTGGTCGCGGCCGACGCCGAAATCGCGCGCGCGCTGCTCGCGCAAGCGATTGCGCGCGTCGCGCTGCCGCTGTACGTGGATCTGGTGGATCGCGAAGAGGGATTGCGCGACTGGGCGCAGAGCTGCGGCTTCGAGTTCCAGCGCCCGTTCACGCGCATGGTGCTCGCGCAACCGGGCACGGCGGCGCGCGCCCCCGGCGACGAGCGCCTGGTGATGCTCGTCGCCGGTCCCGAACTCGGCTGAGCCCGGGCTACTTCGTCATCTTCACCGAGCGGTCGAGGAACTCGTTCGTGTAGGTAGTCTTGACCTCGAACGGCTTGTCGATGCCGATGTAATCGCGCACCAGCTCGTAATCGGCCTTCATGCGGGCATCGTCGTGGATGCCGAGCGCCACTTCGCGCGAGTACCTGTCGCTCATCAGCACCTCGACCAGGCCCCAGTTGGCCAGCTCGTTGTCGAATTTGAGCGCGCCGTTCGCATCGACCAGCGCCTGCACGCAGGGCTTCGGGTCCTTGACGCACGTGGCGAACGCGCGCTGCGTGACCTTGACAAACCTCTCCACCAGCGCCTTGTTCTTCGCGAGGAACTCGCCGTTGATGATCACCGAGTTGCCGTACGGGTTGAGCCCGATGTCGCGCCAGGCGACGAAGCCCATGTCGTCGCCCAGCTCGCGCTGGAAGATGTGGTGGATGTTGTAGAACGACGTCGTGACGTCGATCGACTTGGCCTTGAGCGCGGCGAGCTTCGCGTTCGCGTCCACGTTCACCCAGGTGACCGACTTGGGATCGATGCCGTTCGCCCGGGCGAGCGCGGGCCACATCGGGCGCGCGCCGTCGGCCGCCGGGTTGCCGATCTTCTTGCCGGGAAAGTCCTTGATGCCCTTGATGCCCGAGCTCTTGAGCCAGTACAGGCCCTGCGGCGAGTTGGCGTAGACGTTGAACACGCCGACCGCGTCGGTGCCCTTGCCCTTGCCGATCAGCACGTTGCCCATGTCGGCGAGGCCGATCGGGTTGGCGCCGGCGCCGACCTTCTGCACCGCGAGCATCGAGCCCTTGCCCGGCTCCAGGTTGAGGTCGATTCCCTCTTTCCCGTACCAGCCCATCTTCTTCGCGAAGTAGTAGGGCGCGTGGTCGCCGCCCGGCACCCAGTTGAGCATGAAGTCGAGCTTTTGCTGCGCCTGGGCGGGAAGCGCGGCGAGCGCAACGAGCGCCGCAGCGAGAGTCTGTCTCATGACGTCCTCCTCGTGGATCGGGCACGGCGATGGTAGGACGCGCCCGCGCGGGTGTCAACGCCGTTGACGCGTGGCCGGCGCTGCGATAAGTTAACCACCCGGTTACTTCCTCCCCGCCATGCCCCTGCACCGGTCGGCGCTGCCCGGCGAGGTGCTCGCGCTGCTGCGCCGCGGCACCGTGATTCCCGCGCATCCGCTCGCGCTCGACGCGCAGCGGCGCTTCGATCCGCGCCGGCAGCGTGCGCTCAGCCGCTATTATCTGGACGCCGGTTCGGGCGGGCTGGCGGTCGGCGTGCATGCGACGCAGTTCGCGATCCGCGAGGCGGGGCTGTACGAAGAGGTGCTCCGGCTGGCCGCCGCAACCGCCCGGGAATGGACGCAGCGTCCCGTCGTTCTCATCGCGGGCCTCTCGGGAAAGACCGCGCAGGCGAAACGCGAAGCGGAAATCGCCCTCGCTCAGGGCTATCATGCCGGGATGCTGTCGCTTGCGCCGATGAAGGGAGCATCGGTCGACGAGCTGATCGCGCACTGCGCCGCCGTCGCCGCCGTGATGCCGCTGGTCGGCTTCTACCTGCAGACCGCGGTCGGCGGCATTGCGCTGCGGGCCGGGTTCTGGCGGCGCTTCGCCGCGATCGACAACGTGGTCGCGGTAAAAATCGCGCCCTTCAGCCGCTACGGCACGCTCGACGTCGCGCGCGGCGTCGCGGCTGCGCGCGCCGAGGATCGCGTCACGCTCTACACCGGCAACGACGACCACATCGTGCTCGACCTGCTCGTGCCGCTCGCGGTGAAGCGCGGGGGCGAGGAAGTACGCATGCGCATCAAGGGCGGCCTGCTCGGGCACTGGAGCGTGTGGACGAAAAAGGCGGTCGAGCTGCATGCGCGCATCCAGGCGGCGGTCGCGGCCGGCGCCGCGGACCAGGAACTGCTCGGCCTCGATGCGCGGGTCACCGACTGCAACAGCGCGTTTTTCGACGTCGCGCACGATTTCGCCGGCTGCATCGCCGGCTGCCACGAGGTGCTGCGCCGGCAGGGGCTGCTCGAGGGCAGCTGGTGCCTCGATCCGAACGAGACGCTTTCCCCCGGCCAGGCGGAGGAGATCGACCGCGTGTACCGGGAGCACGCCGACCTCGCCGACGATGACTTCGTCGCGCGCAACCTGGAGCGCTGGCTGTCATGACGCTCGACGAAGCCCAGCTCGCCGAATTCCGGCGCAGCGGCCACCTCACCGTGCCGGGCGTGTTCAGCGCCGTGGAGATGGACGCGGCGGTCGCCGACATCGAGCGCTGGGGCGAGGACTTCCTCGCGCACCTCGCGCCCGAACAGCGCGCCTGGTACCTGGACCGCGGCGTGAAAGCGAAGGAGGTGCTGCGCAAGCTCGACAACCCGCATCACAACCGGGCGGCGATCGAGCGGCTTGCGCGCGACGCGCGGCTGGTCGGGCTGGTCGAGCAGCTCATCGGCAAGGGCGTATCGGTATGCTTCAGCCAGATCTTCTTCAAGCCGCCCGAGGGCGGCGGACCCAAGCCCGCGCACCAGGACAATTTCTACTTCGGGCCGCGCGATCCGGAGGCGCTCGTCACCGCGTGGATCGCGCTCGACGAAGCGACGGTGGAGAACGGCTGCATGTTCTTCGGCGAAGGCACGCACCGGGGGCCGGTGATTGCGCACGTCGCGCCCCCCGGCGAGCCGTTCAACCTGCAGATTCCGGGGGACGTGCTCGCGCGCACCGCGATGACGCCTGCGCCGGTGCCCAAAGGCGGATTGTCGTTCCACCACGGCGGCACCTTCCACCAGTCCGGCACGAACCACTCGACGCGATGGCGCCGCGCTTGCGCGCTGCACTACGTGCGCAACGACAACCGCTTCGTCACGCCCGCGCTCGCCTACGACGAGGCGGCGATGATGCGCATCACCTGAGGAAGCCCGCATGGAACGCTTCAACGAGGTCCTGCCGCGCTACGCCCTGGCGGTGCTCGCCCACGTCGCGCTGGTGCTGGCGTGGTACCTCTTCGTCAAGCTCGGCAACGTGCCGAGGTTCGTCATGCCCTCGCCGGGCGAGACGCTCGATGCGCTGCTCTCGCCGAACTACAACTGGTGGTGGAACATCGGCGTGACCGGCACCGAAATCTTCGCCGGCTACTTCCTCGCGCTCGTGGTCGGCGTCGCGCTCGCGCTGCTCTTCACCTGGTCGAAGGCGCTCGAGGCGTTCTTCATGCCGCTGCTGGTGTCGCTCAACATGATCCCGAAGGTGGCGCTCGGGCCGCTCATCATCGTCTGGTTCAAGTACGGCGTGTTCCCCAATACGCTGATGGCGTTCTCGATCTGCGTGTTCCCGATCCTGCTCACCACCGCGCGGGGCCTGCGCGAGACGGAGCCCGAGCTGCTCGACCTCGTGCGCACGCTCAAGGGCTCGCGCTGGCAGGTGTTCACCAAGATCCAGCTCCCCGGGGCGCTGCCCTACATCTTCTCCGGCATGAAGGTGGCGGCGATCCTCGCGGTCGCGGGCGCGATCGTCGGCGAGTTTCTCGGCTCCGACAAGGGCCTGGGCTACCTCATGATGCAGGTGCAGGTGACGCTCGACACGCCGGCGATGTTCATGGCGGTGATCATGATCACGCTGCTCGGGGTGGTGCTCTACGGCATCGTCCTCGCGCTCGAGCGGCTGCTGGTGGTGCAGGACGCGCGGGTGGACTGATGCAGCCGTTCATCCATCTCTCCGGGGTGAAGAAGATCTACCGCCGCGGCAAGCAGGAGCACCTGGCGATCTCGGACGCGACCTTCGACGTGATGCCGGGCGAGCTGGTGTCGCTGGTGGGGCCCTCGGGCTGCGGCAAGTCGACGCTGCTCAAGGTCCTCGCCGGGCTGCACCCGCACGACGCGGGCGAAGTGAAGATCGGTAGCGCCGAATATCCGTTCGACCCCTCGCGCGACGTTGGCATGGTGTTCCAGGCACCGCTGCTCCTCAAATGGCGGCGCATCCTAGAGAACGTGCTGCTGCCCGCGGAGATTCTCGGCACGCCGGCGGCGGAAGCGCGCGAGCGCGCCAGGGGACTGCTCTCGCTGGTGGGACTCACCGGCTACGAGGACAAGTACCCGTATGAGCTTTCGGGCGGCATGCAGCAGCGCGCGGCGATCGCGCGCTCGTTGATCCACGACCCGAAGCTCGTGCTGATGGACGAGCCCTTCGGCGCGCTCGATGCGCTCACGCGCGAGAAGATGAACCTCGAGCTGCTGCGGATCTGGAAGGAAGCCGGAAAGACCATTGTCTTCGTCACGCACGGCATCTCGGAGGCGGTTTTTCTGGGCACGCGGGTCGTGGTGCTGACCGCGGGTCCGGCAAGGATGGCGGACAACTTCGAGATCCGCCTGCCGCATCCGCGCACGCTGGACATGAAAACGCACGAGACCTTCGGCGAGTACACGCGGCGCATCTACAAGCTGCTGGGCATGGAATAGGCATGGCGCGGAATCGGCGGCCGAGGGCCAACGCCAGGCGCGACCCGGCGAAGAACCAGCAGCGCATCCTGCGCGCCGCCACCGACGAATTCGCGCGCTACGGCCTGGGCGGCGCGCGCGTGGACCGGATCGCGGCGCGCGCCGGCGCCAACAAGCGCATGCTCTACTATTACTACGGCAACAAGGACGACCTGTTCCTCGCGGTGCTGGAGGCGAGCTACGCGAGCATCCGCAACGCGGAGCGAGCGCTGCACCTCGCCGATCTCGACCCGCAAGAGGCGATGCGCAAGCTGGTCGCGTTCACCTGGAACTACTACCTCGCGCATCCGGAGTTCCTGACGCTCCTGAACAGCGAGAACCTGCACCGGGCGCGGCACGTGAAGCGCTCGCACAACATCGTCGCCATGCATTCGCCCTTCGTGGCGATGCTCAAGCAGGTGCTCGCCCGGGGCGCGGGCGCCGGCCAGTTCAGGAAGGGCGTCGATCCGGTGCAGCTCTACATCTCGATCGCCGGGCTGGGCTACTTCTATCTCAGCAACCGGTACACGCTGTCGGCGATCTTCGAGCGCAAGCTGCTCGCGCCGCGCCACAAGGCCGAGCGGCTCCGGCACATGACCGCGCTGGTGCTCGGCTACCTGCGCAAATGAAATCCGCTTACTGCGAAGGAGGAGCCATGAAGGCGAAGTCGCTGAAGTCATTCACCGTAGCGCTCGCTGCAGCGGCATTTGCCGCCACGACGCACGCGCTTCTGGCTCGCGGGCTCACCGCGACGATGGGCGTGGCGCTGCTCACGACGCTCACGCTGAGGATGCCGTCGAACCTCGCGATCCTGGTGCTGATCTGCACCTACGTCGGCGCGATCTACGGCGGCTCGCGCTCCGCGATCCTCCTCAACATCCCGGGAACCCTGCGAACGCCGCGGCGTGCCTCGACGGGCACGCGCTCGCACGCCCGGCGATCGTGAGCTTCGATTCGTTCCTGCCGCGCATCGCCGACGTGCTCAAGTACTGGAAGACGATCCTGCGCTCGGGGCTGATCGGCACCTTCGTCGGCATCATCCCGGGCGTGGGCGAGGACGTCGCCTCGTGGTCCTCCTACGCCGCGGCGCGGCGCGCGAGCGCGAACCCGGAGCAGTTCGGCAAGGGCTCGGTCGAGGGGCTGATGGCGACCGAGACCGGCGACAACGCCTGCGTGCCGGGCGCGATCATCCCGGTGCTCGCGCTCGCGATCCCGGGCTCGGCCCCGGCGGCGATGCTGATGGCGGCGATGATCATCCACGGCGTGAAGCGCGGGCCGCTCATCATGGTCGAGAACCCCGGTTCGTCTACGACGTGGTGGCGATGATGCTGGATGCGACGCTCGGCATCCTGGTCTTAGGCCTGGTGATGGTGCGGCCGCTCATCTCGACAAGAACCTGCGCCGAGGCCTGGTGCTGTCGGACGGCGACCTGACGCCCTTCGTCCTGCGCCCGATCAGTGCGGCGCTGTTCCTGCACTGCCTGCTCACGGTGGTCATGAACTTCGACTGGTTCCGCCGCGCGCCGCGCCGCGTTTTCGTGACGAACCGGTAGATGCGTATCGCGCTGTGCAACGAGGTGATTGCGCCGATGCCGTTCCCGCAGCAGTGCGAGTACGCGGCCAAGCTCGGCTACGACGGCCTCGAGATCGCGCCCTACACCCTCTCGGAGGAGCCGCACCGCCTGGGCGGCGCGCAGCTCGCGGCAGCGCGCTCGGCTGCGAGCGACGCGGGCGTCGCGGTCACCGGGCTGCACTGGCTGCTCCTCAAGCCTGCGGGGCTCTCGATCTCGACCCGCGACGACGCGGTGCGCAGGAAGACCGTGGACGTGATGCTCGCGCTGGTGGACCAGTGCGCGGAGCTGGGCGGCCGCTACCTGGTGCACGGCTCGCCCCACCAGCGGCGGGTGGACGCGGGCGACACGCGCGCGGCGGCGCTCGCGCGCGCGCGCGAGTGCTTCGCCGCGGTCGCCGAGCGCGCGCAGAAGGCGGGCGTGCTCTATTGCATCGAGCCGCTTTCGTCCGACCAGACGCCGCTCATCAACACGCTCGAAGAGGCGGCGCAGCTCGTCGAGGCGATCGGCAGCCGCGCGGTGCGCACCATGCTCGATTGCAGCGCCGCGGGCCGGATGGAAGCCGCGCCGCTCCCGGCACTGGTGGACCGCTGGCTGCCGCCGGGCATGATCGCGCACGTACAGGTGAACGACCGCAATCGCCGCGGCCCGGGGCAGGGCGAGCAGCGCTTCGCGCCGCTGCTTGCCGCGCTCGTGCGCCACGGCTACGCCGGGGACATCGCAGTCGAGCCCTTCGACTACGTGCCCGACGGCCCGGGCGCGGCGGCGCGCGCGATCGGCTACGTGCGCGGCATCCTCGAGGCGCTGGAGACGGCTTGAGCGCGCCGCGATTCGCCGTGACCGGAATCGACCTTCTCGAACGCGACGTGCGCCTGCGCATGCCGTTCCGCTTCGGCGTCGCGACCCTCACCGGCTCGCCGCAGGCGTTCGTGCGCGCCCGCATCCGCCTCGAGGACGGCCGCGAGGCCGAAGGCGCGGCAGCCGAGCTGCTCGCGCCGAAGTGGTTTGACAAGGACCCTGCGCTCACGAACGAGGACAACTTCGAGCAGCTGCGCGCCTCGCTGCGCGCGGCGCGCGCGCGCACCCTGGCGAGCGGCGAGCGCACCGCCTGGGCGCATTCGTCGCCGGCGACCGGACTCGTAGAGAACTACGGCCCGGCGCTCCTCGACCGCGCGTTGCTCGACGCGTTTTGCCGCGCGCTCGGAATCTCCTTCTACGAGGCGGTGAGGAAAAATCTGATTGGCGCGGAGAAGTTCGAGGGCCTGGACCTGCCGGAGTTCTTCGCGCGGCTGAAGCCCGCAAAGAGCATCGCCGCTCGGCACACGGTAGGGCTTCTCGACCCGATCACCGCGGCCGACGCGAAGCGGCGCGTGAACGACGGGCTGCCCGAAACGCTGGAGGAGGTCGTGGCGCGCTACGGCCAGCGCTACTTCAAGCTCAAGGTGGCGGGCGAGGCCAAAGCCGACGTCGAGCGCCTCGCCGCGATCGCCGCCGTGCTCGAGCGGATCGCCGCGCCCTACTACGTCTCGCTCGACGGCAACGAGCAGTACGAGGACATGGCGGGCGTCGCGGAGCTCTGGCGCCGGATGAAGGCGGACGCGCGCCTCGAGCGGCTCGCGGCCGGCATCCTTTTCATCGAGCAGCCGGTGAAGCGCAGCCGCGCGCTCGAGCGGCGCGTCGAAGGAATCGAGAAGCCCGTGATCATCGACGAATCGGACGATTCGCTCGATGCGTTTCCGCGCGCCCGGGCGCTCGGCTACCGGGGCGTTTCCTCCAAGACCTGTAAGGGCCTGTACAAGTCGCTCCTCAACCGCGCGCGCTGCGCCGCCTGGAACGACGAAAAAACAGGGTCTGTCCCTGAATTCTTCATGACGGGCGAGGACCTGACCGTCCAGCCCGGGCTCGCGCTGCAGCAGGACCTTGCGCTGGTTTCGCTTCTCGGCATCACGCACGTCGAGAGAAACGGCCACCACTACGTGAACGGCATGGCAGGGCTGCCGGCGGCCGAGCAGGAGGCTTTCCGCGCCGCGCACCCGGATCTCTACGAGCGCAGCCACGGCGCGGTGCGCCCGAGGATCCGCGACGGCATGCTCGCGATCGGCTCGCTCGACTGCCCGGGCTGCGCGAGCCGTGCCATGCCCGACTGGGATTCGATGAAAAGGATGCCGCAATGAGCTTCCAGGTGTTGTCCATCAATCACACCAGCTTCACGGTCTCGAGCCTGGATCGCACGATCGGGTTTTTCCGCGACTGCCTCGGCTTCCAGCTCGTGTCGCGCGCGCCGCGCGACCCGGCGATCATCCGCCAGGTGACCGGGGTCGCAGGCGCGGAGATGGAGATCGCGTTCCTGCGCGGCCCCGGCCATACCGTCGAGCTGATCGAGTACGGGGCGCCCGCCGACAAGGGCCGGGTCAACGCGCGGCCCTGCGACACGGGCTTCGCGCACCTTGCGCTCGACGTGGACGACGTCGACGCGGCGATCACGGCTGCCGAGCGCCACGGCGTGCGGCCGATCAACCCGCCGGTCGCCATCAACGCCGGCCCCAACAAGGGCAGGAAAGTGGTCTACCTGCGCGACTGGGACGGCGTCACGATCGAGTTCATCGAGATTCCCGGGGCGAAGAAGTGACCGAGCGGCGCATCGGCATCGTCATGCACGGCGTCACGGGCCGCATGGGCATGAACCAGCACCTGATTCGCTCGATCGTCGCGATCCGCCAGCAGGGCGGGGTGGCGCTGAAGGACGGCACGCGGCTGATGCCCGACCCGATCCTCGTCGGCCGCAACCCCGGAAAGATCGAGGCGCTCGCGAAGGAGCACGGCATCGAGCGGTTTTCCACCGATCTCGCGCGCGTCCTGGGCGCGCGAGACAACCAGATCTTCTTCGACGCGGCGTCGACGCAATTGAGACCCAAGTTGCTCAAACAGGCGATCGCGGCCGGGAAGCATGTGTATTGCGAGAAACCGGTAGCGACAAACTTGCGCGAAGCCCTCGAGCTCTACCGCGCAGCGAAGAAAGCGAAGGTGAAGCACGGCGTGGTGCAGGACAAGCTCTGGCTCCCCGGGATGCTCAAGCTCGCCAGGCTGCGCGACGCGGGCTTCTTCGGCCGCATCCTCTCGGTGCGCGGCGAGTTCGGCTACTGGGTGTTCGAGGGCGATCGGGAGCCCTCGCAGCGCCCGTCGTGGAACTACCGCAAGGAGGACGGCGGCGGCATCATCCTCGACATGCTGTGCCACTGGCGCTACGTGCTCGACAACCTGTTCGGCGAGGTGAAGGCGCTCTCCTGCCTGGGTGCGACCCACATCCCGCAGCGCTGGGATGAGGTCGGCAGAAAATACAAGGCGACCGCAGACGACGCCGCGTATGCCACCTTCAGGCTCGCGGGCGGGGTGATCGCGCAGTTCAACTCCTCGTGGACGGTGCGCGTGCGGCGCGACGACCTGCTCACGCTGCAGGTCGACGGCACCAAGGGCAGCGCGGTGGCCGGGCTGCGCCGCTGCCTCGTGCAGCCGCGCGAGGACACGCCCAAGCCCGTCTGGAACCCCGACATCCCGCAGCCGATCGATTTCTTCAATGGGTGGAAGGAAGTGCCCGACGGCGCCTACGACAACGCGTTCAAGGTGCAGTGGGAGCTGTTCCTCAGGCACGTCGCCGGCGAGGGGCCTTTCCGCTGGGGCCTGCTCGAGGGCGCCAAAGGCGTGCAGCTCGCCGAGCTCGGTCTGAAGAGTTGGCGGCAGGGGAAGTGGCTCAAGGTGCCGAAGCTGAAGGCTTGAGCCATGAAACGGGACGTTCTTCTCACGATCGAGCTTCCCGCCCCGGGCGGGAAGCTCGAAACCTACCCTGTCCGCGAACCGCGCCGGTTTCAACGTCCGACCCGACCCTTCACCCGCCGCGCGCTTGCCGCCGCCCACGTCGTCGCTGATCCGCTTTCCCCCAGAGATCCCTGGCTCGAGGCGGCGATCGACTGGGAGGCGACGCTCGCCTACCGGCGCTACCTCTGGTCCTGGGGACTGGGCCTCGCCGAGGCGATGGACACGGCGCAGCGCGGCATGGGCCTGGACTGGCAGAGCTCGCTCGAGCTGATCGCGCGCACGCTCGATGCGGCGACAGACGTCCCCGGCACCACGGTCGCCTCGGGCGCCGGCACCGATCAACTCGCGCCGCGGCCGGATCTGAAGCTCGCCGAGGTGATCGCCGCCTACGAGGAGCAGTGCGCCGCGATCGAGAAGCTCGGCGGCCGCATCATCATGATGGCGAGCCGCGCGCTCGCCGCCTGCGCGCGTTCGCCGGAAGACTACGCGCGCGTCTACGACCGCATCCTCGCGCAGGTGAAACAGCCGGTGATCCTGCACTGGCTGGGCGAGATGTTCGACCCGGCGCTCGAGGGCTACTGGGGAGCGCAGGACCATTTCGCGGCGATGGAGACCTGCCTCGATGTGATCCGGCGCAACGCCGCCAAGGTAGACGGCATCAAGATCTCGCTGCTCGACAAGGCGAAGGAGATCGCGCTGCGCCGCCGCCTGCCGCGCGGCGTGCGCATGTACACGGGCGACGACTTCAACTTCGCGGAACTCATCGAGGGCGACGCCGAGGGCCATTCGGACGCGCTGCTCGGCATCTTCGACGCGATCGCGCCGGCGGCTTCGGCCGCGCTCGGCGCGCTCGCCCGCGGCGACCGCGCCGCCTACCACGAGATCCTCGCGCCGACGGTGCCGCTCTCGCGCCGCGTGTTCTGCGCGCCGACGCGCTTCTACAAGACGGGCATCGTGTTGCTCGCCTGGCTCAACGGCCACCAGGAGCATTTCGTCATGGTCGGCGGGCAGCAGAGCGCGCGCCACGTGCTGCACTTCGCCGAGCTCTTCCGCCTCGCCGACGCCGCGGGGCTGCTGGCCGACCCGCCGCTCGCCTGCGTCCGCATGAAGCAGCTGCTCGCGGTGCACGGATGCGCCTGAAGAAGCTGAGCGCAGGCTTCGGGCTCGAGGCCTCGGGCATCCTGGACGCGATCCCCGCCATCGTCATCGTCGGCACGGTGCTCGAGCCGCTGGCGAAGAGCGCCGGCCTCGACCCGATCCATTTCGCCATCATCGGCATCGTGGCGCTCGCCTTCGGCCCGGCGACGCCGCCCTACGGCCTGTGCCTGATGATCTCGGCGCACGTCGCCGGCATGCGCATCGTAGACGCGCTGAAGGACGTGATGATCATGCTGGTTCCGATGCTGATGGTGCTCGCGCTGATCATCGTCTTCCCGCAGATCCCGCTGTTCCTGCCGCGGCTGTTTCCGCCCGGCACCTTGTAGTGGCCGCACCCGATCCCGTGCTGCTATCGCTGAACACCGCGACCACGCGCGGCCGCTGGGGGCTGGCCGAGGCCATCGCAGGCTGCGCGCGGCACGGCATCCGCGGCATCTCGCCCTGGCGCGACCAGCTTGCCGCGATGGGGGTGGCAAAAGCCGCACGTGCCATCCGGCGTCACGGCCTGACGGTGACCGGTCTGTGCCGCGGCGGGATGTTCCCCGCTGCGACCGCGAGGGCGCGCAAGGCGGCGCTCGCCGACAACCTGCGCGCGCTGGACGAGGCGCACGCGCTCGGCGCGCAGTGCCTGGTGCTCGTCGTCGGCGGGCTGCCCGAGGGCAGCCGCGACCTCGCCGGCGCGCGCGCACAGGTACGCGAGGGAATCGCCGCGATCCTGCCGCAGGCGCGCGCGGCGCGCGTGCCGCTCGCGATCGAGCCGCTGCACCCGATGTATGCCGCCGACCGCGCCTGCGTGAACACGCTCGCGCAGGCGCTCGACCTGTGCGATGCGCTCGACCCGAAGGCGAGCGGCGCGCTCGGGGTGGCCGTGGACGTCTACCACGTCTGGTGGGACCCGGAGCTCGAGCGCGGCATCCGGCGTGCGGGGCGAAAGCGCCTGCTCGCCTACCACATCTGCGACTGGCTCGTGCCCACCACCGACCTGCTGCTCGACCGCGGCATGATGGGCGACGGCGTCATCGACCTGAAGAGGATCCGCGGCTGGGTCGAGCGCGCCGGCTACCGCGGCTTTCACGAGGTGGAGATCTTCTCGGCGCGCAACTGGTGGCGGCGCGACCCGGACGAGGTGCTGCGAACGTGTAAGCTGCGGCACCGAAAGGCGAGCTGACATGCGCGGCGCGGTGTTCCTCGGCAACCGGCGGATCGAGGTCCGCAGCTTCCCCGACCCGACGCCTGGACCGGGCGAGGTCGTGATCCAGATGAAGGCCTCGGGGATGTGCGGCAGCGACCTCAAGTTCTATCGCCCGCCGCCCGGCGAGGCGCAGAAGGCGCTCGGCCTGGGCGGCAGCGCCGAGCCCTTCATCGCCGGGCACGAGCCCTGCGGCGTGGTCGCGGCGCGCGGCCCCGGGGTCGCCGAGCGCGAGGCGCCGATCGGCGCGCGCGTCATGGACCACCACTACGCCGGCTGCGGCGTGTGCAAGCACTGCCGCGTCGGCTGGTCGCAGCTCTGCCGTGCGGGGATTGTGGTCTACGGAGTGACGGCGCACGGCGGGCATGCCGAGTACCTGAAGGTGCCGGCCCGCACGCTCGTGCCGCTGCCAGAGGAGCTCTCGTTCGCCGAGGGGGCGGCGGTCGCTTGCGGCACCGGCACCGCGTTCGGGGCCCTCAGGCGCATGCAGCTCGCGGGAGGCCAGACGCTCGCCGTGTTCGGCCAGGGTCCGGTGGGGCTTTCGGCGACGCTCATCGGCGCGAAGATGGGCGCGCGCGTGATCGCGGTGGAGACCAATTCCGAGCGCCTTGCACTGGCGAGGCGGTACGGCGCGGAATCGCTGGTGGACTCGTCGCGGGACGACCCGGTGCAGGCGCTGCAGGAGCTGACGCGCGGCGAGGGCGTGGATCTGGCGCTCGATTGCAGCGGCGCGGCCGCGGCGCTACCGCTTCGAGCGTCTGCCGGTCAGCTTCGGCGAGTTGCAGCTCACTTCCTACCGGCCGGCGGCGGGAAGCAGCTAGGCAGCTGTTATTCCTCGGCCTGCGCCGAGGGCCGGTGCGCGGCGGCGAGCTTCTGCTGCAGCTGCGGCGGCGCCGCTTCGTAGTGGCTGAACTCGAGCGTGTAGGACCCGTGCCCCGCGGTGATCGACTTCAGCCGCGCCGGAAAGTGCTCGAGCTCCGAGAGCGGCGCCTGCGCGGTGATCTGCACCTGGCCCGGGCGCGGCGAGTCCGAGCCCTTGATCTGGCCGCGGTGCCCGGAGAGCTCGCCGGCGATGTCGCCCATCTTCTGCTCGGGCGCCACGATCTCGACGTTGACGATCGGCTCGAGCACGATCGGCCGCGCCTTGCCCAGGGCGTCGAGAAACGCCTTGCGGCCCGCGGACATGAAGGCGACGTCCTTCGAGTCCACCGGGTGGCTCTTGCCGTCGTAGACGATCACGCGCAAGTCCTGGAGCGGGAAGCCGGCGACGAAGCCGGTCTCGAGGACCGAGCGCACGCCTTTCTCGACCGAGGGGATGAACTGGTTCGGGATGGCGCCGCCCTTGACGCTGTCGACGAACTCGAAGCCCTTGCCGCGCGGCAGCGGCTCGACCTTGAGGAACACTTCGCCGAACTGCCCCGCGCCGCCGGTCTGCTTCTTGTGCCGGTTGTGGCCCTCGGCGCGCACGGCGATCGTCTCGCGGTACGGGATCGAGGGTGGCCGGGTGTCGAGCTCGAGCTTGTACTGGGTGGAGATCTTCTCGAGCGTGGTCCTCAGGTGCATCTCGCCCAGGCCGCGCATCACGGTCTCGTTCGCCTGCGCGTTGTGCTCGATGCGCAGGCACGGGTCCTCGGCGACGAGCTTGTGCAGCACGTCGCTCACCTTCTGCTCGTCGCCGCGCTTCTTCGGCTGCACCGCGAGCCCGAACACCGAGGTCGGCAGCTCGAGCGGGCGGCCGTGGATGCGCGCGTCCTCGGGCGAGTCGTGCAGGATGTGATCGAAGCGGATCTCGTCGAGCTTCGCGATCGCGCAGATGTCGCCGGGCAGCGCCTCGGGCACCTCGACCTGGGTCTTGCCGCGCAGCAGGTACAGGTGCCCCGGCTTGATCGGCTTGCGCGCATCGCCGACATAGAGCTGCATGTTCGGCGTCAGGCGCCCCTGGTGCACGCGGCACACCGCGACGCGCCCGATATAGGGGTCGATCTCGACCTTGAAGACGTGCGCGAGCGCGTGCTTGCCGGGGTCGGGCACGGCGTTCACCTCGGCCGGCGCGCCGCCGCCGGCGGGCTCGTTGAGGTAGACGGGCGGATTGCCCTCGGCGGGATTGGGCAGCAGCCTGACGATCACCTCGAGCAGCTCGGCGATGCCGGCGCCGGTCTTCGCCGACGCGAACACCACCGGGATGAGATGGCCCTCGCGCATGGCGCGCTCGAGCGGCTCGTGCAACTCCTCGGGCGCGACCTCGCCTTTCTCGAGGTAGGCCTCCATCAGCTTCTCGTCCACCTCGACGACCTGCTCGACCAGGCGCTTGTGGGCGTCCGCGACCGACGAGAAGTCCGCCTCGCCCGAAGGCGCGAAGAAGCAGTCCGAGACCTTGCTCGCCTGCGCCGCCGGGAGGTTGAGCGGCAGGCACTCGCGGCCGAAAGCCTGCTGGATCTGGTCGAGCAGGTCCTCGAGATCGGCGTTGTCGGCGTCGATCTTGTTGACCACGACCAGGCGGTCCACGCCGCGCTTCGCGGCCCACTGCATGAAGCGGCCGGTCATCATCTCGAGGCCGTTCTGCGCGTTGACGACGATGGCGGCGGTCTCGACTGCGGCGAGCGCCGGGAGCGCGTGGCCGAGGAAATCGGGATAGCCCGGGGTGTCGAGCAGGTGGATGCGGTGGCCGCCGTCGGCGTCCCGGGTCTCGAATGTGGCCACCGCGAGCTTGTGCGAGTGCCTGGCGGACTTCTCGAGCGGCGTGTAGTCGCACACGGTAGTGCCGCGCTCGACGCTGCCGGCCGCGGGGATCGCCCCCGCGCGCGCCAGCAGCGCCTCGGCGAGCGAGGTCTTGCCGGACCCCGACTGGCCGACGAGCGCGATGGTCCTGATTCGCTTGATGGGGAACTTCGACACGACGGTCCTCCTCCGTGGGTCTCGTCTACGTTATATCAGCAAGGGGCCGGGCTGGGGAAGCCTCCCCGGGCGGCCTAGCGCGACCGGTGGCGCGGCGTCGAGACGCCGAGGAAGATCTCGCGCAGGAAGAGCAGCAGCGACGCGACCAGCGCCGCCATGGCGAGGACGAACAGCGCGGCGATGGTGCGGGTGAGCTCGGCCGAGACCAGCGCGCCGAATAGACCAGCCGGATGCGCCGCTCGATCTGCGCCAGCTCCGCCGTTGAGGAGCGTGCCGATCGCGGTGAGCAGAAACACCGGCGCGACGACGAGCTGGATGACGCGCACGATCTCGGAGACGTGCGGTTCCATCGGCGCCGCTACTTCTTCTTGTCTTGCGGCTTGGCGAGCAGCTCGCTGCGCCTCTTGAGCACGTCCTCGAGCTTCGTCCTGGCGATGAGCAGCGTGTAGCCGGAGAGCGCGCGCTCGCGCGGCAGCCGCTCGCTGATTCTCTTCAGGCGCTCCTCGGCGTCCTTGCCCTCGGGCCTCGCCTCCCCGTCGACCGCGACGGTCGCGTAGTAGTTCTCGCCTTCCAGCCGGCCGACGCGCAGCGTGTAGGTGAGGCCGTCGAAGCTCGCCGCGATGATGGTCGCGGGCTTGTCGAGGCCGGTGTCCTTGACGTCGCCCGGGGCGACGTCCGCGAGCTCGACCTTCGAGAGCGAGTACGAGGCCGCGTTCGCGCGCGTGGTCTCGAGCTTCTCGGCGCCCTTGGCGCCGGCGAGCTTCCAGTCGGCGTTGTCGGTCGCGCGCTCGATGCGCCAGCGCTCGCCGTCCGCGAGGCGCACTTCGAGCGCGCGCAGCTTCTCGGCGGCGAACCCGCTCCGGCTGATCCACTCGGCGGTCCGCGGCGTCGCCTGCGCCAGCGGGTCGGACACGACGAAAACCGTCCTCGCCGTCTCCGGCAGCAGCACGAAGCGCCCGTCGCCGCGCGCCTTGTCCGGGTTCTCGGGCTCCCTGGTGAAGTACTTCTTGCCCGCCACCAGGCGCGCCAGCGGCTTGCCGTCGGCGCCGCGGAACTCGACCGCTGTGCCGCCCGCGTCGAGCTTGAGCCGCGCATGGTCCTGCTCGCCGATCGGCTCGGCCTGCACGATCTTGAGCTCGATCGCCTTGAGCACGAGTTCGCGGACGCGGTCGAGATCCGCCGGGAACCCGCCGCGCTCGGCGATCGTCCAGCGATCCTCCTTGCGCGCGAGCGTCAGCGCGCCGTCCGGAGCGCGGATCGCGATCGCCGCGACCGCCGCCGCCTGCAGGCCCTTCAAGAGCGGCTGGCCGAGCGTGCCGGTGGCGGCGGGCTTCTGCGAGGCCGCCTGCTCGCGCACCAGCAGCGCGCCGCCGCCGAGCGCGGCGAGCAGCACCAGCAGGGCCGCCGCGACCCGCGCGTTCATGCGGGCGAGGGCTGCGCCGCGCGCTCGGCCGCCGCCTGGCGGCGGCGCCGCAGCCAGGCGACGGCGAGGCCGGCGCACGCGACCAGCAGCGGCATCAGCCCGATGTTCGCCACCTTGGTCCAGAACACGAGCGCTTCGGCGTCCTGGCGCAGGTTCTTGCGCAGCTCCTTGAGCTCCTTGCGCGTCTCGGCGACGCGCTTGCGGAAGTTCTCGAGCTCCGCCTGCTGCTCGGGGGTCAGGATCTGGGCGGACTTGGCGGCGGCGCCGCGCGCCTTCTGCAGCTCGGTGAGCTTGTCGTTGGTCTTCTGCAGCTCGTCCTCGAGCGCCTTGAGCCGCCCGAAGTACTGCTTCTGCGCCTCGGCCTCCATCTCGCGCACCACGGTGAGCGGGCGGAACGCCGAGGTGCGGCTGCGCAGCGACAGCAGCGCCTCGCCCGCGGCGAGCTGCTCGACCAGGCCGAGCGCGAAGGCAAGGTTGCCGTTCGAGGGCACGACGATTCTGCGGCCGAACACTTCCTGCACGTCCACCGCGGCGCCGTCGTTCAGCATGTCCACGTCGGCCACCAGCACCACGGCGTTCTCGGCCGCGGACTGCTGCAAATGCGGTGCTGCGTCGGCCACGGCGGCGGGCTTGCGGTCCTTGACCGCTGGCCCGCCGCCTTTCGGCTTGCCGTCCGCGAACGCGCTCGCGAACCTGCCCGAGAGGCGCAGCGCGAGCGGCCGCGCCTTGTTGTCGGGCTGGAAGCCCTTCATCGCGGCCTCGCCCGAGACGGTCGCGAGCACGCTGTCCACCAGCATCGAGTTGGGCGAGCTCTTCACCAGCTCGGTCACCGTGAGCCCGGCGGCGGGCTTGACGTCGAAGGCCCCGCCGAAGGCATAGAGCAGGGTTTCGATCTGGCTCGTGACGACGTCGTCGCGGCTGAACGCGGTGCGGTTGAGCGAGAGCACCGTCGGGGTGTAGCGCTGCCCGCCGCCCGAGGCGTAGACCGCGTCCGCGATCACCTTGCCGGGCTCCATCTCGACGCCCCAGGCCTTGAACAGCCGCGACAGCGTCGAGCTCGTGCCGCCGCCGCCGACCCCCGGCATCGGGCTCGGCATCTGGTCGAAGTAGGCGTAGGGGTCGACGAACGCGACGAGCTTCCCGCCGCGCAGCACGAACTGGTCGAGCGCGTACTCGGTCATCTCGGAGAGATCGCGCGGGTGGATCAGCAGCAGGACGCCGATGTCCCTGTCGATTGCCTCCGCGCTCAGGTCGACCTGCCTGACGTTGAAGTCGCGCTTGAGCTCGTTGGCGAGCACCCAGGGATCGGAGCTCTGGCGCGTGAACGGGTTGAACTTCTCGCCCAGCACCGGCATTCCCGCCATGACGCCGAGCGTCGGGCGCTCGGCGATGCCGACGCGCGCGATCGAGCGCACGAGGTCGTATTCCAGCAGCCGCTCGCGCTGCGGCGACAGCGCCGGGATCGCCTGCTTGCGGTCGAGCTGGCTGACGGCGAGCCCGAGGTAGAACTGCTCGCCGGACATGAGCTGCTGCGGCTCGATGCCGTCGAGCTGCGCCGCGTCCTCCTCCTCGCTGTCGGGCTTGGGGTTGTACTTCTCGACGACGAGCCTCTCGCCGGCGACCGACTTGAACTCGCGCGCCAGGTCCTCGACGCGCTGCGCGAAGCCGCGCAGCTGCACCGGCATCGCCTGCTCGCCCTGCGAGACGTAGAGCTTCAGCCTGACCGGGGACTCGAGGCTCCGCAGCACCTTCTTCGTGCCTTCGGAGAGCGTGTAGAAGCTGCCCTCGGTGAGGTCGGCGCGCAGCGCGGCGCGGCCCGCGAGATAGTTGAACGCGACCAGGGCGAGGAACAGCGCCGCGAGGCCGACCGCGGAGTAGAGCAGGGCTTCGTGCTTTTTCATCGCCTAGCCCGCGCGGTGGCCGCGGATGATCACGCCGGTGGCGAACAGCGCGAATCCCATCACCGAAAGGAAGAAGAACAGGTCGCGCGTGTCGATCACGCCTTTCTGGAAGCCGTCGAAGTGCGTGATCACCGAGAAAGCCGCCACCGTGTCCACGAACGCCGGGCTCGCCCAGCGCACCAGGAGGTCGGTCACCGGCGTGAAGCCGGCGAGGATCAGGAACAGGCACATCACCACGGCGAGGATGAACGCCACCACCTGGTTGCGCGTCATCGCCGAGGTCATGCACGTCACCGCGAGGTAGGCCCCGGCGAGGAACAGGCTGCCCAGGTAGCCGGCGAGGATCGCGCCGTTGTCCGGGTCGCCGAGCACGTTCACCGTGAGCACCACCGGGAAGGTGAGCGCCAGCGCGAGCGCGAGGAACAGCCAACTGGCGAGGAACTTGCCGAGGATCGCCTGCCAGGCCGTGATCGGCAGGGTGAGGAGCAGTTCCATGGTGCCAGCGCGCCGCTCTTCCGACCAGAGCCGCATGCCCACGGCGGGCACCAGCACGAGGTAGAGCCACGGGTGCCAGCCGAAGAACGCCGCCAGGCTCGCCTCGCCGCGCTCGAAGAAATTGCCCGCCGTGAAGGTGAAGAATCCGGTGAGCAGCAGGAAGATCACCAGGAACACGTAGGCCACGGGCGAGGTGAAGTAGCCTCCCAGCTCGCGCTTGGCGATGGTCCAGACGTGGCGCAGCGCCTGGCTCATCGGCGCACCGTATCGGGCAGGGTGATGCGGCGGAACACCTCGTCGAGCTGCCCTTCCTCGGTGTGCAGCGCGTCGAGCTGCCAGCCCTCGCGCGCGGCGAGCTCGACCACTGCGCGCGTCAGCGCGGCCGAGGCGCCCGGGTCCCTCGGGTAGACGCGGAAGGCGCCGTCCAGCTTCTCGACCCTGCCGAGCGCGGCGAGCCGTTCCTCGATCCGGTCCGGCTCGGCGCCGTGCGCCTGCAGCGTCACCGCGCCGGCGACCTCGGACATGCGCTTCAGCTCCTGCGGCGTGCCGTTGGCGACGATCCTGCCGCGGTCGATGATGATCGCGCGCGTGCAGGCGGCATCCACCTCCTCGAGGATGTGGGTGGAGAACACCACCGCCTTGGTCCTGCCGAGCTCGCGGATCAGCTTGCGCGCCTCGTGCTTCTGGTTCGGGTCGAGGCCGTCGGTCGGCTCGTCGAGGACGAGCACCTCTGGTTCGTGGATCAGCGCCTGCGCCAGGCAGGTGCGGTGCCGGTAGCCCTTGGAGAGCGTGTCGATCGGCTGGTGCAGCACCGAGCCGAGCGAGCAGCGCTCGACGACCCGTGCCACCGCCTTCGCGCGCACCTCGCCGGCGAGGCCGCGCATCTCGGCGGCGAACCCGAGGAAGCCCCGCACCGTCATGTCGGGGTACGAGGGCGCATTCTCCGGCAGGTAGCCGATCAGGCGCTTCGCCTCGAGGGGCGCCTCGGCGACGTCGTACCCGCCCACGCTCACCCTGCCGCTCGACGGCGGGTAGAAGCCCGTCACCATGCGCATGGTGGTGGACTTGCCGGCGCCGTTGGGGCCGAGAAAGCCGAGCACCTCGCCGCGCTCGACGCTGAAGGAGATGCCGTCCACGGCGCGCTTGGCGCCGAAGGTCTTCACCAGGTTCTCGATGCGGATCATGCAATCGAACGTGCGTTCGCGACCGCGCCCGCGCAGTTAAGGGCGCCGCCGCAGCGTTTCAAGGGGGCGGATTATCGCCGATCCCGGGCTACGACCCGCGCAATGGCGTCAGGTTCCGACAACCCCGCCGTCCTTCCTGCGGATCGCCACGGTGGCCGAGCGCGGCCGGCCGTCGGGCCGGTAGTCCGGCCAGTTGGAGTAGGTGCGCGGGCTGTCCGGGTCGGAGAACTCGCCCGGCGTCTCCCCGGGGTGCTGGATGTTGACGAACGCGGTGCGGTTGTCGGGCGTGGTGTGAAAGCCCGTGATCTCGCAGCCGCGCGGCCCGGTGAGAAAGCGCCGGAACACGCCCACCGCAGGGTCCACGGCGAGCATCTGGTTGTTGCCGAGCGGCGCGAAGTCGCCCTTGCCGAGCGCGGTCGGCGAGACGTCGGTCTGCACCCAGAGCGTGCCCATCGAATCGATCCACAGCCCGTCGGGGTTCGCGAACGCGTCGCCCTGAAGGCCGTTCTTGCCCTCGGGCCCGGCGAGCGCGAACACGCTCCAGGCGAAGCGCGTCGCCGCGGGATCGTCGCCGGCCTCGCGCCAGCGCACGATGTGGCCGAACGGGTTGGGCGCGCGCGGGTTGGCGGCGTCCGCGCCGGGGTTCGCCGCGCGGCCGCGTGCCGAGTTGTTGGTGAGGGCACAGAACACCTCGCGCGTCGCCGGGTGCGGCACGATCCATTCCGGGCGGTCCATCTTCGTCGCTCCCAGCGCGTCGGCGGCCTGGCGCGTCTTCACCAGCACCTCGCCCTGGTCGCGGAAGCCGTTCGCCGCGGTGAGCGGCCCCTGCCCCTGGATGAGCGGCAGCCAGTCGCCGCTGCCGTCGGCGTTGAAGCGCGCCACGTAGAGCGTCCCTTCGTCGAGCAGCCCGCGGTTCGAGTCGCCGCCGAGCACGCTGTAGCCGCGCGCGGGCACGAACTTGTACACGTACTCGAAGGCCTCGTCGTCGCCCATGTAGAACGCGAGCCGCCGCTCGGGCGCGGGGCCGACTGCGCAGGCCGCGCCCTCGTGCTTGATGCGGCCGAGCGCGGTGCGCTTGACCGGCATGCGCTCCGGGTCGTAGGGATCGATCTCGACCACCCAGCCGAAGCGGTTGGGCTCGTTCGGGTGCCGCGCCGCATCGAAGCGCTCGTCGTGCTCGTGCCAGCGGTAGCCGCGGCCCTTGGCGCTGATGCGGTAGCGCCGCTGATCGGGCGGGATCGCGGCGCCGTTCACGAACTGGTTGTGCCAGTTCTCCTCGCAGGTGAGATAGGTGCCCCACGGCGTCCAGCCGTGCGCGCAGCCGTTGTAGGTGCCGAGCACGGTGCGGCCCTCGGGATCGGCGTCGGTCCGCATGAGGAGATGCCCGGCGGCGGGGCCCGCGACGCGGCACGGCGTGCGCGCGGTGAAGCGGCGCGCGTACTTCGAAGGCCGCACCACTTCCCAGAGGTGGCCCCGCAGCTGCACCTCGATCACCGAGACGCCGACCGCGTACTGCGCCTTCTCCACCTTTTGCGCGCTCCAGATCTTCATCCCGTCGGGGTAAAGCAGGCCCTGGTCGAGGTACTCGTGGTTCATCACGAGCAGGCCCCAGTCGGAGCGCGGCGCGTTGCGCGGCAGCGGGAAGAAGTGCATGCCGTCGTGGTGCATGCCGGACTGCAGCAGCTGGTCGGCGGCGCTGTTCGAGGCGTCGAAGCGGAACTGCGGCATCCCCTTGCCCGAACCGACGGGGTCGCCCCAGGAAAAGAGCACCTGCGCGTCGTACTCCGGCGGCACGCGCAGCAGGTCCTCGGCCGAGGGCGCGAGCGGCGTGAAGCCGATGCGCGGCGTGACGCCCGTCACCGCGCATCCCGGCAGCGCCGCGGCCACCGCGGCGGCACCGGTCGCCTTGAGGAACCCGCGCCGCGACAGCACCTCGGCGAAGGCGGGGTTGGACGACGGGTTGCAGCTGCCGGGCTGGCGCAGGTGGCGGCTCACGGGCTCCTCCGGACGGGACGGGGCTGACGCCGCCGATTATATTCAGCCGCGCCGCGCGACCGGGCAGCCTCGCGCAGCGCGGTCTGCACCAGCGCATCCATCATCCAGCGCACTACCGCCTCGGTCTCGCGGTCGCTCGCGCCGCAGATGTCCTTGAGGATGATCATCGGCTCGATGCCGTAGACCACGGCGAGCGCCTTGAGCAGCCGCTGGTAGGCGCGCGGCCCGAGCCGGGCGCGCAGCGGCCGCATCGCGAGGTCGAGGATCTCGCGCCGCTGGCCGCGGCGGAACGGCTCCTCCTCGAGCATGCCCGCGGCCTCCAGCGCCTGGTGCTCGAGCGCGAGCTGCAGCGCGGCGCGCATGTGCGGCTCGTAGGTGCGAAAGCGCGAGTACGTCCGGTTGAGCAGCTCGTGCAGGCGCTGCTGCGCGTCGCCCTTCTGCGGCACCGCGCGCCGCACCGGCGCGAGCCCCTCGGCGATCATCGCGCTCACGAGCTTCGAGCGGCTGGGGAAGTAGCGGTACGCGGTCGCGCGCGACACCCCGGCGCTCAGGGCGACCTCGGCGACCGAGGGCAGCCGGCCGCGGCGTACCAGCACCACCGCCTCCGCCAGCAAGCGCCGGAAAGTGCGGCCGCGATGCCCCTGGCCGAGGTCCGGGAGACGGTAGAACGGTCGGGCGCCCCTGGGCACGCGGATCGGCGAACGCGGCGTTGACAGGCCGGGAGGATTGCCCGTAGTCTGGCACACGAATTTGAGACACGTGTCTCAATTTTTTCCGCCGCACCGCAGCATCGCCTCGGGAGGGGGCTGCTTCGGCACCATTCCCGGTCACGACCCGTCACGCATGGAGGAGTAGCCATGGCAAACGTCCTGTTCACGAACGCGCGCGTGCTGGATGGCAGCGGCGCCCAGCCGTTCGCCGGAGAAGTGCTGGTGCAGGGCAACCGCATCTCGCGCATCGGCCGCGGCGCGCGCGCGCTTCCGGCGAGCGGCGTGACGGTGATCGACGCGGCGGGCGCGACACTCATGCCGGGCATGTGCGAGGCGCACACGCACTTCGGCTGGACCAACTCGAAGACGCTCGATGCGATCCAGAAGCTGCCCCACGAGGAGCACACCCTGTGGGCGGCGCAGGTGGCGAAGCAGTACCTGGACATGGGCTGGACGTCCTGCGTGGGGGCGGCCACGCCCAAGCCGCGCCTGGACTGCGTGATCCGCAACGCGATCGATTCGGGCCAGATCCCCGGACCGCGCTACCTCGCGGCGAGCCAGGAGATCACGGTGAGCGGCTCGCTGGGCGACGACCTGCTGCCGCACCTGCCGTTTCACGAGATGTCGTTCGGCTGCATCGTGAACGGGCCGCAGGAGATGCTGAAGGCGGTGCGCATGTTCCTCAAGTACGGCGTGGACTCGGTGAAGCTCAACCTCTCGGGCGACAACTTGGTGCCGGGAGCCGACGCGCACACCACCTGGATGAGCGACGAGGAGGTGGCGGTGGCGGCGCGCGAGACCAAGGTGCGCGGCAAGCGCCTGTCGTGCCATGCGCGTTCCTCCGAGTCGGTAAAGCAGGCGATGCGCCACGGCTTCGACATCGTCTACCACGCGAGCTTCGCCGACGAGGAGGCGCTCGACATGCTGGAGGCGAAGAAGGACTCGATCTTCGTCGCCCCGGGCCTCTCGGTGATCATCCGCCTGCTCTGGGAAGGCGAGGTGGTCGGGATCGACAACAAGACCGCCAAGAGCATGGGCTACGAGCGCGAGCTCGAGGCCGCGGTCGCGAGCATGAAGGCGATGCTCAAGCGCGGCATCCGCGTCCTGCCCGGCGGCGACTACGGCTTCGCCTGGGCGCCGCACGGCGAGAACGCCAAGGACCTCGAGTACTTCGTCAAGTACCTCGGCATGACGCCGATGGAGGCGATCGTCTCGTGCACCCGCTGGGGCGGGCAGATGATGATGAAGGGCAAGGAACTGGGCGAGATCCGCGAGGGCTGGCTCGCCGACCTGCTGCTGGTGGACGGCGACCCGCTGTCCAGCATCTCGATCCTGCAGGACCCGCGCCGGCTGCTCGCCATCATGAAGGACGGCCAGTTCCACAAGGAGCCCGAGATCCGCGCCGCGCGGACCCGGTGGGCGCAGACGGCCGCCTGAATCGCAGACAGCGCCGATGAGGCTGGCTCGATACTACGCGCAGGGAGCGCTCCGCGTGGGAGCCCTCCACGGCGAGACAGTCGTCGACGTGCGGGCCGCGATCCAGATGAGGCGCGCGCTCTCCGCGGTGGAGGCCGCCATGCTGCAGGACATGGTGCCCCTGATCGAAGGCGGACCACGCGCGCTGGATCTGGTCGAGGAAGCCATTGCCGCCAGCCGCGACGGCGAAGCCTCTCGCCAGAAGCTTGCGGACGTCCGCCTGCTGGCGCCGCTCGTGCCCGGCCTGATCCTCGCGAGCGGTGGCAACTACAGCGACCATCGCGACGAGAAGAACGAGGCACCGCTCGCGGGACGCGAGCCGGAGTATTTCTTCAAGACGCCGCGCTCCGTGATCGGGCCGGACGACCCGATCGAGCGCGATCCCCGGGTGACCAAGAAGCTCGACTACGAGGTGGAGCTCGCGGTCATCATCGGAAAGCGCGGCCGCCACATCGCCGCCGAGCGGGCCCTGGATCATGTCTTCGGCTACACCATTCTGAACGACGTCACTGCGCGGGAACGCCAGGTGCGCTTCCGTCCCGACGGGTCCTATTTCTACGAGGCCGGCTCGAGCAAGAACTTCGACACCTCGACCCCGATGGGGCCGTACATCGTGACCGCGGACGAGATTCCAGATCCGCAGACCCTCGCGCTCAAGACCTACGTCAACCAGGAGCTGCGCCAGAACAACAACACGTCGAACATGACCTTCCCGGTCGCCCGCCTCATCCACTTCTTCTCCACGTTTCTCACCCTGTATCCCGGCTACACCATTACCACCGGTACGCCAGGCGGCACGGCGTGGGGCGGCGACAAGGAGCTCGGCGGGCGGCCCTACATGCGCAACGACGTGGTGCGCGCCAAGGACTACCTCCAGGTCGGCGACGTCGTGCGTTGCGAGATCGAGAGGCTCGGCGTGCTGCGCAACACGGTATCCGGTCCGCCGCACCCCTAGCCAGCAGGAGGAAAGCATGGCCAGCGTCTTGTTCACCAATGCACGGATCCTGGACGGCAGCGGGGCCCAGCCCTTTGCCGGAGAGGTTCTCGTGCAGGGCAACCGCGTTTCGCGGGTCGGCCGCGGCGCGCGCGCACTGCCGGCGAGCGGCACGACCGTGATCGACGCCGCCGGCGCCACCCTGATGCCTGGCATGGTCGAGGCGCACCTGCATCTCGGCTGGACCAATGCGAGGACGCTGGACGCGATCCAGAGGCTGCCGCACGAGGAGCACACGCTGTGGGCCGCCCAGATGGCGAAGCTCTATCTGGATCACGGCTGGACTTCCGGGGTCGGCGCGGCGACCCCCAAGCCCCGCACCGACGTGGTGATCCGCAACGCGATCGAGGCCGGCCAGATTCCCGGGCCGCGCTACCTCGCCGCGAGCCAGGAGCTCACGGTCAGCGGCGGGCTAGGCGACGACACGCTGCCGCACCTGCCTTTCCCGGACATGTCGTTCGGCAAGGTGGTGGACGGGCCGCAGGAAATGCGCGAAGCCGTGCGGATGTGTCTGAAGTACGGGGTGGACTCGATCAAGCTCAACCTCTCGGGCGACAACCTGGTTCCCGGCTGCGATGCCAAGACCGCCTGGATGAGCGAAGAGGAGGTCGCGGTCGCCGCCCAGGAGACCAAGCTGCGCGGCAAGCGCCTGTCGTGCCATGCGCGTTCCTCCGAATCGGTCAAGCAGGCGCTGCGCCACGGCTTCGACATCATCTACCACGCGAGCTTCGCCGACGAGGAAGCCCTCGACATGCTGGAGGCGGAGAAGGACCGGATCTTCGTCGCGCCCGCCCTGGGGGCGTACATCGGGCTGCGCGACAACCCGGAGATTACCGGCATCAGCAAGCAGCAGGCGAAGCAGATGGGCTACGAGCAGGAGATCGAGACCGCCGCCGAGACCATGAAGGCGATGCTCAAGCGCGGCATCCGCGTGCTGCCCGGCGGGGACTACGGCTTCGCCTGGTCACCGCATGGCCGGAACGCCAAGGATCTCGAGTACCACGTCAAGCTTCTCGGCATGACGCCGATGGAGGCGATCGTCTCGTGCACCAAGTGGGGCGGCCAGATCATGATGCGCGGCAAGGAGCTCGGCGAGATCCGGGAAGGCTACCTCGCCGACCTGCTGCTGGTGGACGGGGACCCGCTCGCCGATATCTCGATCCTGCAGAGCCCCGCGAAGCTGCTCGCGATCATGAAGGACGGCGAGTTCCACAAGCAGCCCGCGCTGCGCCCGGCGCGGACCGTTTCGCGCTGGACGCAGAGCACGGCGTGAGAAGGCCGCGCATGGGGCACGGCGGCACGAGACCGGGCTGAACGGAATGTCGCGCTTCTGGAAGTGGTTCTGGAGCATCGCCGTCGGCGCGCCGATCGCGCTGTTCGCCGCCTGGGCGCTCTACGACAACACGCGCCTCTTCCTGGTGACCTTCCTGAACGGGCTCACGCTCGCCTCGCTCTACTTCATCGTCGCCAGCGGCTTCACCCTCGTCTTCGGGCTGATGCGCAACGTCAATCTCGCCCACGGCGCGCTGTACCTGCTGGGCGGCTACATCGGTTTCTACGTCACGTCGGCAACGGGCTGGTTCGTGCCCGGGCTCGCCGCGGGATTCATCGGCGCGGCGCTGGTCGGCCTTCTGATGCAGGCGCTGATCTTCCGTTTCATGCAGGGCCAGGACCTGCGCCAGACCCTGGTGACGATCGGCCTGTCCATCGTGTTCGCCGACCTGATGCTGTGGTCGTTCGGGGCGCAGGTGCATCAGTTGAGCGCCCCGGACTGGCTCGCCGGCCCCTTGCGAGGCATTCCTTTCATCCAGGCCTACGCCAAGTACCGCATGGCGCTGCTGCCGTTGGGCATTGCCATTGGCGTGCTGCTGTGGCTGTTCCTCAACCGCACCAGCCTCGGCATGATGATCCGCGCCGGGGTCAACGATCGCCAGATGCTCGCTGCATCCGGCGTCAACGTGAACCTGGTGTTCGCGGCGACCTTCGCGATCGGCGCCGGGCTCGCCGGCTTCGCCGGCGTGATTGGCGCAGTCGAGCTCTCGATGGTGCCCGGCGAGGACGTGCGCCTGCTGCTCGCCTCGCTCGTGGTGGTGATCGTCGGCGGAATGGGCAGCGTGGTGGGCGCGGCGGTGGGTGCGGTCATCCTGGGGCTGGCGGAAACCTACGGCCTCGCCTATGCGCCGACCTACAGCGTCGTGTTCACTTTCGTGATCCTGGTGCTGGTGCTCGCCTTCCGGCCGCGCGGCATCCTGGGCGAGGCGGCGTGAGCGCGGCGTATTGGAGGAAGGCGATGAACGCGGGGGCGGGAGGCCTCGCGCTGGGTAAGCCGTTGCCGGGGCGGAGCCCCGGCGTCTCCGCGCGGCAAGGCCGCGCCGAGATCGGGGAAAACCTGATAAGCCGCTACGTGAGGCCGCGGCATATCGTCGTGCTGGCCTTGGTGCTCGTCTACCCCTGGATCGCGACGCCGTTCTTCACCTTCCAGATCGGCGCGCAGTCGCTCGCGCTCGGGCTGATCGCGCTGTCGCTCACGTTCCTCGCCGGGTACGGCGGCATGATCTCGCTTGCGCAGATGACGGTCGCCGGGATCGCGGGCTACATGGTGGCGATCTTCGGCACCGCGGCGACCGACGGCGTGTCGCTCGGCTGGCCCTGGTGGCTCGCGGTGCTGCTGGGACTGGCGATCGCGGCGCTTGCCGCCGCCTTTATCGGCTGGCTCTCGGTGCGCACCGAGGGCATCTACACCATCATGATCACGCTCGCGATCGGCGTCGCGTTCTACTACCTGGTGCTGCAGAACTACGCCGTGTTCAACGGCTTCCAGGGCAAACAGAAGGTGTTCCCGCCGACGCTGTTCGACATCCACTGGCGCGATCCGCTGCCGTTCTATTACCTGACGCTCGCCTGGGCGCTGGCCGGCTACTTCTTCGTCCAGTACCTGGTACGCGCGCCGTTCGGCATCGCGCTGCAGGGCATCCGTGACAATCCGCGCCGCATGCACGCGCTCGGCTTCAACGTCACCGCGCACCGCGTTGCCGCGTACGCCGTGGCGGGCGTGCTCGCAGCCGTGGGCGGGGTGCTGTTCACCTGGTACAACGGCCTGGTGACGCCGGGCTCGGTCGGAACGGGCTGGCTGATCAACATCCTGGTGATCGCCGTGCTCGGCGGCATGCGCCATCCGACCGGACCTTTCCTTGGCGCGATCGTGTTCGTGCTTCTGCAGAGCTTCGCCATCGACCTGATCGACCGCGAGCGCTTCAACCTCGTGGTCGGCGGCGTATTCCTCGCCATCGTGCTGTTCTCGCCGGACGGGCTGCTCGGTTTGTGGGCGGCCTTGAGATCCCGTTTCGCGAGCGGATCGAGGTACTCAAACTCAAGAGGAGGTGTCAGATGAAACAGACGACGTTTGTTCGCACGCTCGTCGGCGCGGCGGTATGCGCCGCGTTCGCGGGCGCTTCCCACGCGCAGCAGCCGCCGGTGAGGATCGGCGTGCTTGCCACCCTGGAAGGCCCGTTCGCCTTGGGCGGCCAGGACTCCATGCGCGGCGCCGACATGGCGGTGCGCGAGCGCAACGGCATGGCCGGCGGCAGGAGGATCGAGGTGATCAAGGCATCGTCGAACGCACAGCCGGATGTCGCGGTCAACGCCACGCGCAAGCTCGTCGAGCAGGACAAGGTGGACATCGTGGTCGGGCCGCTGTCGGGCTCCGAGGGCATCGCGGTCAAGGAGTACTCCAAGACCCAGCCCAACTTGACGTTCATCAACGGCTCTTCGGGAGCGCAGGCGGCCACGCTGGTCAACCCGTCGCCCAACTTCTTCCGCTTCAACAATGACGGCGCGCAGGCGATGTATGGCGTGGGCAAGGCGGCGCTCGACAAGGGCTACAAGCGCGTGATGGTGATCGCCGAGGACTACGCCTTCCCTTACTCGCAGGTGCAGGGCTTCATGGCCGAGTTTTGCCGGCTGGGCGGCAAAGTGCCGGTCAAGGCCTGGGTGCCGCTGGGCGGCAAGGACTACTCGTCGGTGATCGCGCGCATTCCGAAGGACATCGACGCCCTGCTGGTGGTGCTGGGCGGGGCCGACGCGGTCAACTTCCTCAGCCAGTACGAGGCCGCGGGCGGCGACAAACCGATGATCGGCGGCTCGATCACCGTCGGCCACGACGTGCTCAACCACCGGGGCAAGCGCCGCGATTTCCAGCTGGGCACCATCGCCGGCTCGCCGATCGCGGACAACTACGAAGGTGCAGCCTGGAAGGTGTTCGTCGCCGAATATCGCAAGCAGTTCCCGGTGTCGGCGGGCGGCAACGCGAACCCGACGCTGTTCGCGCCGCTGTACTACACCAACATGAAGGCGGCACTGGACGGGCTCGACGCGGTCAAAGGCGATCTGTCGGACGGGCAGAAGAACTACCGCGAGGCGCTCGCGAAGCTGGTGGTGAAGTCGCCGACGGGCGACATCCGGTTGGACGCCAACCGTCATGCGATCGTCAGCAACTTCGTCACCGAGGTGGTGAAGGACGCGCAAGGCAATCTCATCAACCGCGTGCTGCGTAAGGTCGACAACATCGACCAGCTGCTCGGCATGAAGCGCGAAGAGTTCAAGATCGGAACGCGCGACGAACCGAGCTGCCCGTAGCATCGCCAACAACCGGCAACAACCTAAGGAGGAGAAGCCATGAAGCGAAGCAAGCGATTGTTCATGCGGACGCTCGTCGGCGCGGCGGTATGCGCCGCGTTAGCGGCAGCCGCCCATGCGCAGCAGCCCGTGAAGATCGGCCTGCTCGCGACGCTGGAGGGCCCGTTCGCCGCGGGCGGCCAGGACGGCATGCGCGGCGCAGAGCTCGCCGTGCGCCAGCGCGGCGGCGTCGTCGCCGGCAGGAAGATCGAGGTCATCAAGGCCTCGTCGGACGCCAAGCCGGACGTCGCGGTCAACGCCACGCGCAAGCTCGTCGAGCAGGACAAGGTGGACATCATGGTCGGGCCGCTCTCGGGCTCCGAGGGCATCGCGGTCAAGGAATATTCCAAGACCCAGCCCAACATCACCTTCATCAACGGCTCCTCCGGCGCGCAGGCGACGACGCTGGTGAACCCTTCGCCCAACTTCTTCCGCTTCAACACCGAAGGGGCGCAGTGGATGGTGGGCCTGGGCAAGGCGGCGCTCGACAAGGGCTACAAGCGCGTGATGGTGATCGCCGAGGACTACGCCTTTCCTTACTCGCAGGTGCAGGGGTTCATGACCGAGTTCTGCAAGCTCGGCGGCAAGGTGCCGGTCAAGGCCTGGGTGCCGCTGGGCGGCAAGGACTACTCCTCCGTGATCGCGCGCATCCCCAAGGACGTCGATGCGCTGGTGGTGGTGCTGGGCGGCGCGGACGCCGTGAACTTCCTCAACCAGTACGAGCAGGCGGGCGGCGACAAGCCGATCGTCGGCGGCTCGATCACCGTGAGCCAGGACATCCTCAACTACAAGGGCAAGCGCCGCGACTCTCTGGTGGGCACGATCGCGGGGGCGCCGATCGCCGACGCCTACGATGCGCCCGAGTTCAAGGCCTGGGTCGCCGACTACAAGAAGAACTTCCCCGACGGCTATCCGAGCCCGTCGCTCTTCGCGCTGGTGTACTACATCAACATGAAGGCGGCGCTCGACGGCCTCGAGGCGGTGAAGGGCGATCTCTCCGGCAACCAGAAGAAGTACCAGGACGCCCTGAAAAAGATGGTGCTCAAGACCCCCGTGGGCGACGTGCGCCTGGACGAGAACCGGCAAGCGATCGGCACCACTTCATCACCGAGGTGGCGAAGGACGCCCAGGGCGGGCTCTACAACAAGGTGCTGCGCAAGATCGACAACGTCGACCAGAAGCTCGGGCTGAAAAAGGAGGAGTTCGTCATCGGCTCGCGCGATGTTCCAAACTGTCCGTGAATGGCTAGCGTCAGCGCCGCAATAGCGCATCCGCCGATCGCGTCGGGTGACGCCCTCGTGCTCGAGGGCGTCACGCGCGCGTTCGGCGCGCTGCGCGCGGTCGACGACGTATCGCTTTCGGTCGCCGCCGGCGAGCGCCGCGCGGTGATCGGCGCCAACGGCGCCGGCAAGACCACGCTTTTCAACGTCATCATGGGCGACTTCCCGGCCAGCGCCGGCCGGGTCCTATTCTTCGGCGAGGACGTGACCGCGGCGCCGGCCCACGAGCGCATCCGCATGGGCATGCGCCGCACCTACCAGTCCTCGCTCCTGTTCCGCGACCTCACGGTGCGGGACAACATCTTCCTCGCCGTGCGCGGCGTCGCGCACGGCCGCTTCGCCTTCCTGCGGCCGCGCGCCGCGCATGCTTCGCGGCGCGCGACCGACGATCTGCTCGCGCGCGTGCGCCTCTCGCAGGTCGCCGAGCAGCCGGTATCGTCGCTTTCGCACGGCCAGCAGCGCCAACTCGAGATCGGCATGGCGCTCGCCGGCGCGCCGCGCCTGATCCTGTTCGACGAGCCGGCGGCAGGGCTCTCGCCCGGGGAGCGCGCCGAGCTGGTGGCGCTGCTGCGCGCGCTGCCGGCGCACATGGGATTCATCCTGATCGAGCACGACCTCGAGATCGCGCTGCGCGTGGTCGAGCGCGTCACCGTCCTGCACAACGGCAAGGTGCTGAAGGAAGGCACGCCCGAGGAAATCGAGAACGACGCCGAAGTGCAGGCGATCTACATGGGAGGGCGGCACCGCTGACCCCGATCTTGGAAATCCAGGGCCTCGACGTCTACTACGGGCGCGCGCACGCGCTGCAGGAGGTGGCGCTCACGCTCGAGCGCGGGGTGCTGGCCGTCGTCGGCCGCAACGGCATGGGCAAGACCACGCTCTGCAACGCCGTGACCGGACTGGTGCGCGCCACCGGCAGCGTACGGCTCGCGGGCGAGCCGATCCTGGGCCTGGCGCCCAACCGGATCACGGCGCGCGGCGTCGGCTATGTGCCGCAAGGCCGCCGCGTCTGGCCCTCGCTCACGGTGGACGAGCACCTGCGCCTTGCCGCGAGGAGCGCGCGCCGCGGCGAATGGAACACGGCGCGCGTCTACGAGCTCTTCCCGCAGCTCGCCCAGCGGCGCTCGAACGGCGGCTCGGAGCTCTCGGGCGGCGAGCAGCAGATGCTGGCGATCGGCCGCGCGCTGCTCTTCAATCCGCGGCTGCTCGTCATGGACGAGCCGACCGAGGGCCTCGCGCCGGTGATCGTCGAGCGCATCGCCGAGACGCTGAAGACGCTCTCGGGAGAGGCGGCGATCTCGGTGCTGCTGGTCGAGCAGAACCTCGGCGTCGCGATCGATGTCGCCGACGTGATCGCGGTGATGGTGAACGGGCGCATCGCGCGCGTCATGCCCTCCGCGGAGCTCGCTGCCGACCGGGTGCTGCAGGAGCGGCTGCTCGGCGTGAAGGCGGCGGGCGTGGAGGAGGAGCCCGCAGCGGCCGCGCCGCAGGCGGCGGAGGAGGAGATCCGGGTCTTCACCGTGAAGCGGGCGGCGCAAGCACCGGTGCCCGCCGCCGAGGGCGCGCGCGCGGTGCGTGCCATCACGCGCTGGAACTCGGGCGAACCGGGGGCGCGGCCCGCCGACCGCGCGCTCGGCGAGGCGCCGGCGCGTCCCGCCGCAGCGCCGGCCGCCGAGGCGCCGGCGGCGACCGCGCCCGCGCGCGTGCTCGACTTTCCGGCGGCGCCCGCGCAGGACCGCGCCGCCTACATCGCCGGCACGTTCGATACCAAGGGGCGCGAGCTCGCCTACCTGCGCAGCTGCATCGAGCGGCTCGGGCTGCGCGTGGTGACTGTGGACCTCTCGACGGGAGGCAAGCCCTCGCCCGCGACGGTGCATCCGCGCGAGGTGGCGCGCCACCACCCGCGCGGCGAGCGCGCGGTGTTCACGGGCGACCGCGGCAGCGCGGTGACCGAGATGGCGACGGCGTTCGAGCGCTTCATCGTGCGGCGGCGCGACGTCGGCGGGCTGATCTCCGCGGGCGGCTCCGGCGGCACGGCGCTCGCGACGCGCGGCATGCGCGCGCTGCCGGTCGGCGTTCCCAAGATCATGGTCTCGACCGTCGCCTCGGGCGACGTGCGGCCCTACGTCGGCCCTTCCGACATCTGCATGATGTACTCGATCACCGACGTCTCTGGCATCAACCGCATCTCCGAAAAAGTGCTCGCCAACGCCGCGCACGCGCTCGCCGGGATGATCGCCAATGCGCGCGCGCGGCCGGGCGCTGGCCCGGGCAAGCCGGCGATCGGCCTCACCATGTTCGGCGTCACCACGCCCTGCGTGCAGGCGGTGACGAAGCGCCTGGAAGACCGCTTCGACTGCGTCGTGTTCCACGCCACCGGCACCGGCGGCCAGTCGATGGAGAAGCTGGTCGACTCGGGGCTGCTCTCGGGCGTGATCGACGTCACCACCACCGAGATCGCGGACGAGATTGTCGGCGGCGTGCTCTCCGCCGGGCCCGAGCGGCTCGACGCAGTGATCCGCGCGCGCGTGCCCTACGTCGGCTCGTGCGGCGCGCTCGACATGGTGAACTTCTGGGCGATGGACCAGGTCCCGCAGCGCTTCCGCGGCCGCAACCTCTACAAGCACAACCCCAATGTGACGCTGATGCGAACGACCGCCGAGGAGTGCGCCGCGATCGGCCGCTTCATCGTGGAGAAGCTCAACCGCATGGAAGGCCCGGTCCGGTTCCTGATCCCGGAAGGCGGCGTGTCGCTGATCGACGCGCCGGGCAAGCCCTTCTGGGACCCGGCGGCGGACAAGGCCCTGTTCGATGCGATCGCATCGCAGTTCCGCGCCGGGCCGAACCGGCGCCTCGCGCGCCTGGCGCACAACCTGAACGACCCGGCGTTCGCCGAGGCGCTGGTCGCCGCGTTCGAGGAGATCGCGCCGGTCGAGAGAATGGCACAGCGGGGAGGAGCGGCGCCATGGCCCGCATCGCGCGTCACGAGATCCTGAAGCGGCTGCGCGCGAAGGTGCGGCGCGGCGAGCCGATCATCGGCGGAGGCGCCGGCACCGGGCTTTCGGCCAAGTGCGAGGAGGCAGGCGGCATCGACCTGATCGTGATCTACAACTCGGGCCGCTACCGCATGGCGGGGCGCGGCTCACTCGCGGGCCTCATGGCCTACGGCAACGCCAACGAGATCGTGCTCGACATGGCACGCGAGGTGCTGCCGGTGGTGAACGGCACGCCGGTGCTCGCGGGCGTGAACGGCACCGACCCGTTCCTGCTGCGCGACGAGTTCCTCGCGCGGCTCGCTGCGCTCGGCTTCTCGGGGGTGCAGAACTTTCCCACGGTGGGCCTGTTCGACGGCGTCATCCGCAGGCAGCTCGAGGAGACGGGCATGGGCTACGGGCTGGAAGTTGAGCTGGTGCGCGCGGCGCGCAAGCTCGAGCTCCTCACCACGCCGTACGTCTTCTCGGAGAAGGACGCGCGCGCCATGGCGAAGGCCGGCGCCGATCTCATCGTCTGCCACCTCGGCCTCACCACCGGCGGCTCGATCGGCGCTGAAACGGCGCTCAAGCTCAAGGACTGCGTGCCGTTGATCGAGCGCTGGGCAGGCGCGGCGCGTGCGGTCAACCCCGAGGTGCTGGTGCTGTGCCACGGCGGGCCGATCGCCGAGCCGAAGGACGCGCGATTCATTCTCAGGAACTGCCCGAGCTGCAACGGCTTCTACGGCGCTTCCTCGATGGAGCGCCTGCCGACGGAGCGGGCGATCACCGCAACCACGCGCAGGTTTCGAAGCATAAAGTCACGCATCAAGGCAAGGAGAGCGTCATGAGCGGAGCCCAGTTCGGTCAATTCATCCTCGGCCTGATCGTCGCCGCGATCGTCGTCGCGCTGGTGGTCTGGCTGCTGCACTGGCTGTACCTGCGCTCGTCCAAGGAGCGCGCCTTCGTGCGGACCGGCCTCGGCGGGCAGAAGGTGGTGATGAACGGCGGCGCGTTCGTGCTGCCGATCGTGCACGAGGTCATCCCGGTGAACATGAACACGCTGCGGCTGGAGGTGTCGCGCGGCCGCGAGCGGGCGCTCATCACCAAGGACCGCATGCGCGTCGACGTGACCAGCGAGTTCTACGTGCGGGTGCAGGCGGCGCACGACGCCATCGCCGCCGCGGCGCAGACGCTCGGCCAGCGCACCATGCAGCCCGAGATGCTGAAGGAGCTGGTCGAGGGCAAGTTCGTGGACGCGCTGCGCACGGTCGCCGCCGAGATGAGCATGGAGGAGATGCACGAGAAGCGTGGCGAGTACGTGAAGCGCGTGCGCGCGGTGGTGGCCGCGGACCTGCTGCAGAACGGCCTCGAGCTCGAGACCGTGTCGCTGACCCAGCTCGACCAGACCGCGATGGAGTTCTTCAACCCGTCGAACGTGTTCGACGCCGAGGGCCTGACGCGGCTCACCGAGACGATCGAGTCGCGCAAGAAGAAGCGCAACGACATCGAGCAGGACACCATGATCCAGATCCGCAACAAGAACCTCGAGACCGAGCGCCAGGCACTCGAGATCGACCGGGACCTCGAGTACGCGCGCCTCGCGCAGGAGCGCGAGCTCGAAGTGCAGCGCGCCGCGCAGCGCACGCACGTGGCGCGCGAGAAGGCGGCGAAGGAGCAGGAGGCCGAGCGCGCGCAGATCGCGGCGCGCGAGGCGGTCGAGCGGGCGCGCATCGCCGCCGAGCGCGCGGTCGAGGGGGAGCGCATCTCCAAGGAGCGCGAGGTGCAGGAGAGCGAGATCGAGCGCCGCAAGGCGGTCGAGCTCGCCGAGCAGCAGCGCGCCATCGCGGTCGCCGAGCAGTCGAAGGCGCAGTCCGAGGCGCAGGCGGCGGCCGACCAGGCGCGCTCGCGCGCAGTCGCCGAGGAAGAGCGCGTGTTCACGGCGCGCGAGACCGAGATGGCCGAGCGCAGGAAGCGCATCGAGCTGATCGGCGCGGCGCAGGACGCCGAGCGCGAGGCGCTGCGCCTGCGCATGGCGGCCGAGGCCGAGAAGGCCGCCGCGACCGACCGCGGCAGCGCGGTGCGCATCGAGGCCGAGGCGCAGGCCGACGCGGAGAAGATCCGCGCGCTCGCGGCGAAGATCCGGCACGAGGTCGAGGCAGAGGGCGCGACGCTCATGAACAAGGCGGCCAACCTGCTCACGCCCGAGGCGCGCATGTCGGCGATGCGCATCCGCCTGATCGACAAGCTGGACGCGATCATCCGCGAGTCGGTCAAGCCGATGGAGCGCATCGAAGGGATCAAGATCCTGCACGTCGAGGGCCTCGGCGGCAGCGGCGGCCAGGCGGGCGACGGCAATGGCGGCAATCTCGCCGACAGCGTGGTCAACTCGGCGCTGCGCTACCGCGCGCAGGCGCCGCTCGTCGACCAGCTGCTGCGCGAGATCGGCATCGAGTCGGGCGAGGTGGGGCAGGCCGCGCGCGGGCTGCTCGAGCGCGGCGGCAGCGGCGCGCTGCCCGACAAGGGCGCGAAGTGATCAAGGTCTACACCTCGAGCGTGATCGACGCGCCGGCGGACGCGGTCTGGGCCCAGGTGCGTGACTTCAACGGGCTTGCCAAGTGGACGCCGTTCGTCGCCGAGTCGCGCATCGAGCAGGGGCTGCCGGCGGACCGGGTCGGCTGTGTGCGCAATTTCCGCCTGAAGGACGGCGGCGTGATCCGCGAGCAGTTGCTGATGCTCTCGGACTTCGACTACCAGTGCAGCTACTCGATCCTGGAGAGCCCCATGGGGGTGGAGAACTATGTCGCCACGTTGAAGCTCACGCCGGTCACCGATGGCGGCCGCACCTTCGCGGAGTGGTGGGCCGAGTTCGACTGCGCGTCCGAGCGCGAGCGCGAGCTCGCGCAGAGAATCGGCCAGGGCGTGTTCCAGGCCGCGTTCGACTCGCTCAAGTCGCTGCTGCGCCGCTGAGCGCGTGATCGCTCAGAAAACAGGGTCAGGCGCCGTTTCTCCAGTTTCTCGATGATCCGGGTACGGCGCTCCGCGGTGATCGACGCGCCGATCGAGCGCGTCTGGCAAGTGCTGCGCGACTTCAACGGCCACGGCGCCTGGCACCCTATCGTGGCCGAATCGCAGATCGAGAACGGCGAGCCTTCCGACCAGGTGGGCTGCGTGCGCAACTTCACGCTGCACGACGGCAACCATATCCGCGAGCAGCTGCTCGCGCTCTCCGACCGCGACCACGTCTCGACCTACTGCATCCTCGACGGGACGCTGCCGATGCGCAATTACGTCGCCACGGTGCAGCTCAAGCGCGTCACCGACGGCGAGCGCACCTTCTGGCACTGGGAGTCGACGTTCGATGCGCCGCGCGGCCGCGAGCGCGAGTTCGCCGACCTCGTCGGCAAGGGCGTCTACGAGGGCGGTTTCGAGGGCCTGCGCACGTTCCTGAGGCGCGGCACGCGCGAGCGGGGACGCGCCGGCGCGAGCGACGCGGCGATCGCGACGCAGGGCATCGTGGCGAGCGCTTTCGGCGGGCCGGAGGTGCTGCGCTTCGAGCCGCGCGATGCGCCCTCGCCGGGGCTGGGCGAAGTGCGCATCCGCCAGGCCGCGGTCGGGGTTAATTTCATCGACGTCTACGTGCGCAAGGGCCTGTACCGCATGATCGAGCCGCCCGCCCCGATCGGCATGGAGGCGGCAGGCGAGGTGATCGACGTCGGCGAAGGGGTCGCGCACCTGCTGCCGGGCGACCGCGTGGCCTACGCCTGCCTGCCGCCGGGCGCCTACGTCGGCGTGCGCACCATGCCGGCGGCGCAGGTGGTGGTGCTGCCCGAGGACGTGGGCGAGGAAACCGCAGCGGCGCTGATGCTCAAAGGGATGACGGCGGAATACCTGCTGCACCGCACGCACCGCGTGCGCGCGGGCGAAGTCGTGCTGGTGCACGCCGCCGCGGGCGGCGTGGGGCTGCTGCTTTGCCAGTGGGCGAAGGCGCTCGGCGCGAAGGTGATCGGCACGGTCTCGAGCGAGGAAAAGGCGCGCCTGGCGCGCGCCAACGGCTGCGACGCGCCGATCGTCACGCGCGAGTACCGCTTCGCCGCCGCGGTGCGCGAGGCGAGCGGCGGGCGCGGCGCCGACGTCATCTACGACGGACTGGGGCGCGAGGCGCTCGAGGACAACCTCGAGGCGCTCGCGCCCTGCGGCCACTGGGTGAGCTACGGCCAGGCAAGCGGCCCGCACGACCCGATCGATCCGGCGCGCCTCTCGGCGAAGTCGGCGACGCTCAGCCGGCCGGCGCTCTTTCACTACACCGCCGAACGCGCCGCGCTCGAGGAGATCGCGCGGCGCACCTTCGAAGCGCTCGCCCGCGGCACGATCCGCATCGAGATCCGCCATCGCTACCCGCTCGCCGCGGCCGCCGAGGCGCACCGCGAGCTGGAGGCGCGGCGCACCATGGGGCCAGTAGTGTTGCTGCCATAGCCTAGGGAGACCCGAAGCGCATCAGCGCCCGCGCATAGGCCGGCGCCGTCGGCTCGTGCATGAAGTAGGCGTAGGCCTCGCGCCACGCCGTCGCGGCGAGCCTTTGCGCCCAGCGCTCGAGGTCGGCGTCCGCGTACGCCTCGAGCCGCAGCCGCAGGTAGCCCCAGGGAGCGGTCTCCACCAGCGGCGGCGGCGCATCGTCCTCGCGCTCCGAGAGGCAGAGCGCCGCGCCGGCTCCCTTGAGCGCCTCGTAGACATCGTCGGCGAACCAACTCGCGTTGCGGAACTCGAACGCGGCGCCGTGTCCCTCGGGCAGCAGCCGCAGAAACTCCGTGAGCCGCGGCAGATCCTTCTTGAGGGACGGCGGCAGCTGGAACAGCACCGGGCCGCGCTTCTCGCCGAGCGCGGCGAGGTTGCGGTAGAGAAAGGCGACCGAATCCGCGGCCGAGTCGGCCTTGAGCCGCGAGATGTGCGTGATGCGGCGCGACGCCTTGATCGCGAAGCGGAAGCCTTCCGGCGTCGCCTTGGCCCAGCTCTCGAGCAGCTCGGTCCTGGGCAAGCGGTAGAAGGTGTTGTTGATCTCCACCGTCGGCAGCTGCCCGGCGTAGAAGGCCAGCATGCCTTCCGGCTTCATGTCCTGCGGATAGAAGCCCCCCTTCCACTCCTTGTAGGAGTAGCCGCTCGCGCCCGCCAGCAACCGCATCGTCATTGCTCCTAGAATTTCGCCATGGCGAAAGAGAAACTCCGCGAATACTCCGCCAAGCGTACCTTCGAAGCCACCCCCGAGCCCGCGCCGACGGTGCCCGAGGCGCGCAGCGGCCCGCTGCTCTTCGTCGTGCAGCAGCACTCGGCGCGGCGCCTGCACTACGACTTCCGGCTCGAGTGCGACGGCGTCCTCAAGTCCTGGGCGGTGCCGAAGGGCCCGTCGCTCGATCCCGCCGAGAAGCGCCTCGCGGTGCAGACCGAGGACCACCCGTTCGACTACGCCTCGTTCGAGGGCGTGATCCCGCCCGGCCAGTACGGTGCCGGCGAGGTGATCGTCTGGGACTGCGGAGTGTATTCGCCGGACGAGGACAAGCAGAGCTGGTTCCACGACCGGGCCGAGGCCGAGCGGCGGGTGAGGCAGGGCCTCGAGAAGGGCAAGCTCGGCATCCTGCTGCGCGGCGAGAAGCTGAAGGGCTCCTTCGCGCTGGTGCGGACCAAGGGCGGCAAGGAGTGGCTGCTGATCAAGCACAAGGACCGCTTCGTGTCGCAAGCCGATGTCACGCAGCAGAACCGCTCGGTGCTCTCCGGAGTGGCGGTCGAGGATCTCAAGGTCGTCCCGGCGCACCAGATTCCCGCTGCGCGGCTGGTACCGGCGGGCAAGACCGAAGCCATGCCCGCGACGCTCGCCCCGATGCACGCCGAGCCGGGAGAGGCCGTGTTCAACCACGCCGACTGGATGTGGGAGCCCAAGCTCGACGGCTACCGGGTGCTCGCTTTCGTCGGCCCGGAAGGGGTGAAGCTGCGCTCGCGGCGCGGGCTCGACCTGGCGGGCGATTTTCCGAAGCTCGCCGCCGAGCTCGCGAAACAGGCCGCGGGCAGCATGATCCTCGACGGCGAGATCGTCGCCTTCGACGCCGCCGGCAAGCCCTCGTTCCACGCCATGCAGAACCGCGGGCCGCTCGAGCGCGCGGCGTTCTACTGCTTCGACCTGCTGCACTTCGCGGGCGTCGACCTGCGCCAGGCACCCTACGGCGACCGGCGGCGCTATCTCTCCCAGTGCCTGCTGCCCTCGCCGCTCGTGCAGCTGGTGCACGCGCAGGAGGACGGCGCGACGCTGCAGGCGGCGGCGCTCGCGAGCGGCTTCGAGGGCGTGGTCGGCAAGCGCAAGGAGAGCCGCTACGAGGCGGGCCGGCGCTCGACGTCATGGCTCAAGGTGAAGCCCGTGCGCAGCGCGGATTTCGTGGTCGGCGGCTACAGCCGCGGCAAGGGCTCGCGCGCGCCGCTCGGCGCGCTGCTCGTCGGCACCTGGACCGAAAAGAAGCTGCACTATGCCTCGCACGTCGGCTCGGGTTTCGACGACGAGTCGCTCGCGCAGGTGCAGGCGCGGCTGGAGCCGCTGCGCAGGGAAACGTCCCCGTTCTCCGAGCAGCCGGAGCTCAATGCCCCGACGGTCTGGGTCGAGCCGAAGCTCGTCGCCGAGGTGAAGTTCCAGAGCTGGACCGAGGACGGCCATCTGCGGGCGCCGGTGTTTCTGCGCCTGCGCGACGACATCGATGCCAAGGAGGTCGTGCGCGCCCGCAGCGCGGAGCCCGCGCCGCGCGCGCACGGCGAGATCGAGGACATCGTGCGGCAGCTGCAGACGCCGAAAGCCGCATTCACCCTTGCGCTCGGCGCGCACCGCATCCGGCTCACGCGCCTCGACCGGGTCTACTGGCCGGCGGAAGCCGCGCTGCAGCAGCCGGCGCTCACCAAGCGCGACCTGCTGCGCTACCTCGCGCAGGTCTCGCCCTTCATCCTGCCGCACCTCGCCGATCGCCCGCTCACCATGATCCGGATGCCAGAGGGGATCCGCGGCGAGCGCTTCTATCAGAAGCACTGGCCGCAGGAGCGCCCGGAGTTCGCACAGACCCTGACCGTTTTCTCGGGGCACAAGGAGGAGAGCCACGAGGTCCTGCTGTGCAATAACCTCGCGACCCTGATCTGGCTGGCGCAGTCGGGGACGCTCGAGCTCCACGTCACGCACTCGCGCGCGCAGACGGGTCCCGACACCGCGTCGCAGGGCACCGACTACGCGACGGAAGCCGGGCTCGACGCCTCAGTGCTCAGCTACCCCGACTACGTGGTGTTCGACATCGACCCCTACATCTATTCGGGAAAGGAAGCGAAGGGCGCGGAACCGGAGCTCAACACCGTCGCGTTCGAGAAGGGCAAGGAGGTGGCGTTCCGGCTGCGCGAGCTGCTGCAGAGCATGTCGCTCGAGCCGATCGTCAAGACCTCGGGCAAGACGGGGCTACACGTATTCGTGCCGGTGAAGCGCACGCTCGACTTCGAGGCCGCGCGCACCGTGAGCGAGATGGTCGGGCGGCACCTGATGCGCCTGCATCCGAAGGACATCACCCTGGAGTGGAGCGTGCCCAAGCGCACCGGGAAAATCTTCATGGACTACAGCATGAACGTGCGCGGCAAGACGCTCAACGTCGCCTACTCGCCACGAGGCGAGCCCGGCGCGCCGGTGTCGATGCCGCTCACCTGGGAAGAGCTCGCCGGCGCGCACCCGCTCGACTTCAGAATCACGAACGCGGCCGAGCGCGTGGCGCAGACGGGCGATCGCTGGCGCGACGCCCTGATGCAGAAGCAGAGCCTGGAGCGCGCGCTGGAGCGTGCCAAGGCTTGAGGACCGGACCGGCGCTAGGGAAGCTCAGAGCTTCCCTAGCCGCCGGACTCGACCGGGTAGCCCTGCTCGACCCATGCCGCGGTGCCGCCGTTCATGCTCCGGACGTTCGCATAGCCGAGCGACTTGAGGGCGAGCATCCCCGAGACCGAGTCGTTGCCCCGGTTGCAGACGGTCACGATGGGCGTGCCGCGCTCTTCGGGCAGCCCCGCCCGGGACTTCAGAATGGTTTCCAGCGGCACGTTGACCGCACCCGGGAGGTGAGAGGCCCGGTACTGCTCGGGCTTTCGCACGTCGACAAAAACGACATCCCGCCGCTGCGCGAGCCCCCGCGCTTCGCCGACGTCCACCGTCGTATGCGGGTTTCGCGCCAGCTCGATCAACCGGTTCATCAGCTCCTCGCGCGCGCTCGCCTGGCCGGCGGCGCCAGCGCCGCGCTCCCTTGGGAACATCTCCGGAAAGTGGCGCTGCAGGGAGCTCGGATACTTGAACACGTTGTCGGGGAAGATGACGACCGCCACCGCGCCCGGCTCGTCCTTCAGCGCCTTCAGCGCCCCGGCCAACGCCATTCCCGAGCTCGGACCCGCGATGATGCTCTCCTCGCGGTTGAGCCGCAGGCACATCTCGTAGGCCTCGCGGTTCGACACCTGCACGACCGCATCGTAGAGCTCGGGCCGGAAGAACCTCGTCTGCTCGAGCTGGCGTAGACTCCGCACCCCCGGGATGTCGTGGCCTTCCTCCGGGTGCACGCCGATCAACCGAATCCCGGGGTTTCGCTCCTTCAGGAACCTTCCGGCCCCGGTGATCGTGCCGCAGGTTCCGAGTCCGGCGACGAAGTGCGTAATTCCCTCGCGCGTCTGCCGCCAGACCTCGGGGCCGGTGGTGCGGTAGTGCGCCTGCGGGTTGGCGTCGTTGGCATACTGGTTGAGCATGTGAAAGCCGGGCTCGTTCTCCGCGATCGACATCGCCATCGCGATGGCCCCCTCCGGCGCACCCGGCGCGGGGCACAGAGTGTCGTCGAGCTCGACCACGTCGCAGCCGAAGAAACGCAGCGCGGTGCGCTTCTCCAGCGGGATCGCCGAGGAGAGCGGCGCGCGCAGCGGATAGCCCTTGGCGTTGCCGACCATCGCGAGGCCGAGCCCGGTGTTCCCGGACGTGGGCTCCACGAGCCTGTTGCCGGGGCGCAGCGCCCGGCGCTGCTCTGCGTCCTGCACGAGGCTCGCGGCGATCCGGTCCTTGACCGCGCCGAAGGGGTTGTACCACTCGAGCTTCGCGTAGACCGTCGTGCTCTCGAAACGCACCACCCGGCCGAGCCGCACCAGCGGGGTCGGGTTCTGCTCGCTTGCGAGGAGTTCCAGGATCGAATCGTAGACGCGCAGCGAATGGTCGTGCGTCATGGTGAAACCGCATTCTAGGGGGTCATTCCCACGTCGAGGGCGCGGGATACCGCCTGGTGCCTCGGGGTCGAGGCACGTCGACGCGCCGGCTCGTGCGCGACCGCCGGCGCGCACACGTGCACCACCTGGACGTCGTCGAGCAGCGCTTCGAAGCTTTGGTACGCCCGCACGCCGCGCTCTTCGGCGATGCCACCGCGGACCGTATTGCGTTCCATGACCGGCTCGCCTCCGTGGCGTCAGAACGGCGAAAATCCTCATGGATTACAATGCCTGCGTACGCCGCATGACCCTGGAGGTGGTATGGCTGCACGATCGATCGCAACCCTGACCGTCTCGTTCGGTCTGGTGTCCATTCCGGTGAAACTGTTCGCCGCCACCGAGGCGAGCCGCGCGATCTCCTTCAACTTGCTGCACAAGGGCTGTGGCTCGCGCCTGAAGCAGCAGTACTTCTGCGTCAAGGAGGAGGTCGCGGTGGCGCGCGAGGACATGGTGAAGGGCTACGAGTTCGCCAAGGAGCAGTACGTGGTGTTCACGCCCGGGGAGCTGAAGGCGCTCGAGGAGACCGGGACCCACATGGCCGAGATCACCGAGTTCGTGCCGATCGAGGCGATCGACCCGGTGTACTTCGACAAGGCCTACTACCTTGCGCCGGACAAGGGCGGCGCCAAGCCCTATGCCCTGTTCGCGCGCGCGCTGCGCGAATCGAAGCGCTGCGCGCTCGGCCGCTGGGCCGCGCGCGGCAAGCAGTACATCGTGATGCTGCGCCCGGTCGAGGACGGCCTCGTGATGCAGCAACTGCTCTACGCCGGGGAGGTGCGATCGATCAAGGAGCTCGAGATCCCGCAGACCGAGGTGAAGGACGCCGAGCTCAAGCTCGCGCAGCAGCTGATCGAGCAGCAGGCTTCCGATAGATTCGATCCGGCCGCGTACACCGACGAGGTGCGCGCGCGCATCGAAGCGGCGGTGCAGAAGAAGGTCGAAGGCCAGGAGATCACCATGGCCGAGGCGCCGGAAGCGGGCGCGCAGGTCATCGACCTCATGGAGGCGCTGCGCGCGAGCCTGGAGAAGAAGGCGGCCAAGCCCGTCGCTGCGCCCGAGCCGCAGGACGAGGCGCGCAAGCCCCCCAAGCGCGCCCAGCCGGCTGAGCCCGCGGCCCGCAAGGCAGCGAAGAAATAGTCTCCGGCGGGCGAGCAGCGGATCCGCGCGCCATGCACCAGTACGGCGTGCGCGACGTCGAGCGGCTGCTGCACCTGCCGCGCAGCACGATCCGCGGGCTGATCGAGGCCGGTTTCGTCGCGCCTGCGCGCGGGCCGCGCAAGGCGTGGCTGTTCTCGTTCCAGGACCTGATCGTGCTGCGTACCGCGCAGGCGCTTGCCGAAGCCAAGGTGCCGCGGCGGCGCATCACGCGCTCGGTGCGGGAGCTGCGCCGGCATCTGCCCGATTCGATGCCGCTCTCGGGCCTCTCGATCTGCGCGGTCGCCGACCGCGTGGTGGTCAAGGAGGGCGCCAGCCGCTGGCAGGCGGAATCCGGGCAGTACCTGCTTGAGTTCGAGGGCGATCCCGGCGAGGGCTCGCTGAACGTGATCGAGCGCGCGGCCGAGCTGCCGCAGAGCGCCGAGGACTGGTTCGAAAAGGCGGCCGGCCTGGAACGCGAGGATGCCGAGGGCGCGCTGCAGGCGTACGAGCAGGCGATTGCCTCCGATCCGGGGTTCCTCGACGCGCGCATCAACCTGGGCTCTCTGCTGCACGAGACCGGCCGGCACGCGAAAGCCGAGCGCGCCTACCGCGAAGCGCTCAAGGCGTGCGGCAGCGATCCGGTGCTGCTCTACAACCTCGGGGTGCTGCTTGCGGACATGGGCCGCAAGAAGGAGGCGATGCAGACTTACCAGGCGGCGCTGCGCGGCGATCCCGGGCTTGCGGACTGCCACTACAATCTGGCGCTGCTGTGCGAGGACCTGCGCAAGCCGAAAGAGGCCATCCGGCACATGGCGCAGTACCGCAGGCTCACCGGGAGCCGGCCGAAGTAGCGTTGGCACGCCGCTTGACGCCGCCTACCAGAGCCGGCTGACGGAAACGATCGAAAAGGTGAAGGGCTCGATCATGATGTCGGCCTCGGACTGGAAGCGTTCCTGGCCTGCGTGGCTGCGTGCGACCGCGATAGGGTTCCCGTTCGGCACCATTCCCGCGGGCGGCGCGGAGATTCCCACGTTCCTTTCCTACGCGACCGAGAAGAAGCTCTCGAAGTATCCGGAGGAGTTCGGCAAGGGCGCGATCGAGGGGGTGGCGGGACCCGAGGCCGCGAACAACGCTGCGGCGACGGGCGTGCTGGTGCCGCTGCTCACGCTCGGCATCCCGACTTCCGCCACCGCGGCGATCCTGCTCGGCGCATTCCAGAACTACGGATTGCAGCCTGGACCGCTGCTGTTCGAGTCGCAGAAGGACCTCGTCTGGGGCCTGATCGCAAGTCTTTACATTGGCAACATAATCCTGCTGATCCTGAACCTTCCGTTGATCGGCATCTGGGTCAAGGTGCTGACGATTCCGAGGGACCTGCTCTACGCGGGGATCCTCGTCTTCGCCACGCTCGGCGCCTACAGCCTGCACCAGTCGTGGGTCGACCTGCTCACGCTCTACGTCTTCGGCCTGCTGGGCTTCGCCATGCGCCGCTGGGACATCCCCGTCGGGCCGGCGGTGATCGGCCTGATCCTCGGTCCGCTCGCCGAGACGCAGTTCCGGCGCGCTCTCTCGATCAGCCAGGGCGATGCGAGCGTGTTCTTCACTCAGCCGATCTCGGCGACCTTCCTCGCCATCACCGCCGCGCTCGTCATCGTGCCGTGGGTCGTGCGCCGCGCGCGGCGCCGCGCCTAGCGCGCCCGAGTCAGAAGATATCCGGCTCCCGCACCGGCGCCCCGAACGAGGTCTCGAGGTAGTCGAAATCGCAGCCCTGGTCGGCCTGCAGGATGTGGCGGCTGAACATCCAGCCGTAGCCGCGCTCGTAGCGCGGCGCGGGCGGCGTCCACGCGGCGCGCCGGCGCGCGAGCTCCGCGTCGCTCACCTCCAGGTGGATGCGGCGCGCCGGCACGTCGATGCTGATGCGGTCGCCCGTCTTCACCAGCGCGAGCGGCCCGCCGACGTAGGCCTCGGGCGCGCAGTGCAGCATGCAGGCGCCGTAGCTGGTGCCGCTCATGCGCGCATCCGAGAGACGCAGCATGTCGCGCACGCCCTGCTTCACGAGCTTCGCCGGGATCGGCAGCATGCCCCACTCGGGCATCCCCGGGCCGCCCTGCGGGCCGGCGTTGCGCAGCACCAGCACGTGATCGGCGGTAACGTCCAGCCCGGGGTCGTCGGTCGCCTTCTTGAGCGACGGATAGTCGTCGAAGACGAGCGCCGGCCCGCTGTGCCTGAGAAAGCGCGGCTCGCAGGCGCTCGGCTTGATCACCGCGCCGCCCGGCGCGAGGTTGCCGCGCAGCACGGCGAGCGCGCCCTCGGCGTAGATCGGCCGCTCGAGCGGGCGGATGACGTCGTCGTTGTAGACCTCGGCGCGGGCGATGTTCTCGCCCACGGTGCGGCCGTTGACCGTCGCCGCGCCGAGGTGCAGGTGCCGCCGGATGCGCGCCATCAGCGCGGGCAGCCCCCCGGCATAGAAGAAGTCCTCCATCAGGTAGGTGTCGCCGCTCGGGCGGATGTTGGCGATCACCGGGACCTTGCGGCTCGCGGCGTCGAAGTCATCGAGGCCCACCGCGCAGCCGGCGCGGCGCGCCATCGCGACGAGGTGGATGATGGCGTTGGTCGAGCAGCCCATCGCCATCGCCACCGCGATGCCGTTCTCGAAGCTCTCCCGGGTGAGCAGCTTCGCCGGCGCGAGGTCCTCCCACACCATCTCGACGATGCGGCGCCCGCACTCGGCCGCCATGCGCGGATGGCTGGCGTCGGGCGCCGGGATCGAGGAAGCGCCGGGCAGCGCGAGGCCGATCGCCTCCGTGATTGCCATCATGGTCGCCGCGGTGCCCATCGTCATGCAGGTGCCGTGGCTGCGCGCGATGCCGCCCTCCACCTCGAGCCATTCCGCGTCGCTCAGCTTCCCGGCGCGCCGCTTGTCCCAGTACTTCCAGGTGTCCGAGCCCGAGCCGAGGGTCTTGCCTTTCCAGTTGCCGCGCAGCATCGGGCTCGCGGGCAGGAAGATGCAGGGCAGGTCCGCGCTGAACGCGCCCATGAAGCGCGAGCGGTGGCCGAAGGAGCGCAGGTCGTCGGGCGCGAACCAGCGCGCGCTGCGCAGGCTCTCGTAGCTGCGGCGGGGCATCGGGGATGCTGTAGGATTCCGCGTTGCCACAATCATAGACGCCAAGCCCCCAGGGAGACGTTTCGGCCGATGGCATCCGCCGCGGAACTGATGGTCCAGTGCCTCGAGAACGAGGGCGTCGACTACATGTACGGCGTCCCGGGCGAGGAGAACATCGACGTCATGGATGCGCTGCTTTCCAGCCGCATCAAGTTCGTCACCACGCGCCACGAGCAGGGCGCGGCGTTCATGGCCGACGTCTACGGGCGGCTCACCGGGCGCGCCGGCGTGTGCCTCGCCACGCTCGGCCCCGGGGCGACCAACCTCATCACCGGCATCGCCGACGCCAACATGGACCGCGCGCCGGTGGTGGCGATCACCGGCCAGGGCGCCACCACGCGCCTGCACAAGGAGAGCCACCAGATCCTTGACCTGGTGAACCTGTTCCAGCCGATCACCAAGTACGCGACCCAGGTGCTGGTGCCGGACATCGTGCCCGAGGTGGTGCGCAAGGCCTTCAAGGTGGCGCAAACCGAGAAGCCCGGCTGCTGCTACATCGACTTCCCGGAGAACATCGCCGAGATGAAGGTGGACAAGGCGCCGATCGAGGTGCAGTCGGCCTACACGCCGGCGCCGCCCGAGCACAAGATCGAGGAAGCGGCCAAGCTCATCGCCAAGGCGAAGTGCCCGGTGGTGCTCGCCGGCAACGGCGTCATCCGCCAGGGCGCCGCGGAGTCGCTGCGCAGCTTCGTCGAGTTGCTGCGCCTGCCGGTGGCGAATACGTTCATGGCGAAAGGGGTGGTGCCGTTCACGAACGAGCTGTTCCTCGGCACCATCGGCCTGAAGGCGCGCGACCTGCCCTGGTTCGCCTTCGAGAAGGCGGACTGCGTGATCTGCGTCGGCTACGACATGGTCGAGTACCACCCGGACATGTGGAACCCGGGCGCCGACAAGACCATCATCCACGTCGACGCGCTGCCCGCCGAGGTGGACGCCTGCTACCGCGTCGCGGTGGGCGTGCTGGGCGACATCGGCGAGTCGCTGCGCGGCATCGCGCTGCGCACCACGCCGCGCGCCGGCAATCCGCTCAAGGCGCTGCGCCAGGCGCTCATCGAGGACCGCGCGCAGTACGCCGAGGACAAGGGGTTCCCGGTCAAGCCGCAGAAGATCCTGTGGGACCTGCGCCGGGCGCTCAGGCCGACCGACATCGTCATCTCGGACGTCGGCGCGCACAAGATGTGGACTTCGCGCATGTACAAGGCCGAGGACCCCAACACCTGCATCATCTCGAACGGTTTCGCTTCGATGGGCATCGGGGTGCCGGGCTGCATCGCCGCCAAGCTCGCCTACCCGGACCGCAAGGTGGTCACCGTCACCGGCGACGCCGGCTTCCTCATGAACTCGCAGGAGATCGAGACCGCGCTGCGCATGAAGACCGCGTTCGTGGTGCTGATCTGGAACGACTCCGAGTACGGCCTCATCACGTGGCACCAGCTGCGCCACTTCGGCCGGCCGAGCCACATCGAGTTCAAGAACCCCGACTTCGTGAAATACGCCGAGAGCTTCGGCGCCAGGGGCTACCGGGTCGAGAAAACAGAAGACCTGCTGCCGACGCTGAAGAAGGCGCTCGCGCAGGACACGGTGACGATCATCGACTGTCCGGTGGATTATTCCGAGAACATGAAGCTCACCGAGCGCCTCAAGAACCTGAAATCGCCGCTCTAGATGAAGATCAAAGCCGCGGTGCTGAACGCCATGGGCGCGGCGCCCCCCTACGCGCGCTCGCGCCCGCTCGCCATCGACGAGGTCGAGCTGGAAGGACCCGGCCACGGCGAAGTGCTGGTGAAGATGGCCGCGGCCGGCCTTTGCCATTCGGACCTCTCGGTGATCAACGGCGACCGGCCGCGCCCGGTGCCGATGGCGCTCGGCCACGAGGCGGCGGGCGTCGTGGAGGAGGTGGGAGCGGGCGTCGACGACCTCGCCAGGGGGGACCACGTGGTGATGGTGTTCGTGCCGAGCTGCGGCCACTGCCTGCCGTGCTCGGAAGGCCGCCCGGCGCTCTGCGAGCCGGGCGCGGCGGCGAACGCCAATGGGACCCTCCTCTCCGGCGCGCGGCGCTTGAAGCGCAAGGGCACGCCGGTCAACCATCACCTGGGCGTCTCCGCGTTTGCCGAGTATGCGGCGGTGTCGCGCCGCTCGATCGTGAAGATCGACCGCGAGCTGCCGCTCGACGAGGCGGCGCTCTTCGGCTGTGCGGTGCTCACCGGCGTGGGCGCGGTCGTCAACACCGCGCGCGTCCCGGCCGGCTCGAGCGTGGCGGTGATCGGTCTCGGCGGCGTCGGGCTCGCCGCGCTGCTCGGCGCGGTCGCCGCGGGCGCTGCGCGCGTCGTGGCAGTGGACCTCGCCGAGGACAAGCTCGAGTTCGCGCAGAAGATCGGCGCGACCGACGCATTCAACGCCAAAAACCCGGCCTGCGCCGAAGAGGTGCGCGCGGCAACCGGCGGCGGGGTCGAGCACGCCTTCGAGCTCGCGGGCTCGGTGAAGGCGATGGAGCTCGCCTACAGGATCACGCGCCGCGGCGGCACCACGGTCACCGCGGGCCTGCCGCCGCCGACGGCGAACTTCTCGTTCCCGCAGGGCGGGCTCGTTGCCGAGGAGCGCACCATCAAGGGCAGCTACATCGGCACCTGCGTGCCGGTGCGCGACCTGCCGCGCTACATCGCGCTCTACCGCCAGGGCCGCATGACCGTGAACCGCCTGCTCACGCATCGCCTCAAGCTCGGCGAGATCAACGAGGGGTTCGACCGCCTGCACGAGGGCAAGGCGATCCGCCAGGTGGTGGTGTTCTGATGTCCCTGGAGGGCGCTTCTGCCGCGGGCGGGCCGCCCACCGCGACCGATCAGGATCAGTGGCTGCAGATCCAGCGCCGCTATTGGGAGGCGCAGGTGCGGCTCTGGCAGCGGCTGCGCCCGGGCGGCGAGCCTGCGCCGGCGATCGAGGGCGACCCGGCCGATCGGCGCTTCGGCGCGCGCGAATGGGCCGAGCAGCCGTTCTTCGATTTCCTGCGCCAGTCGTACCTGCTGTACTCGCGCTACGTCATGGAGCTCGCCGAGGCCTCAGCGCTCGAGGGCCAGGCCAGGGCGAAGCTCCTGTTCTTTACGCGCCGCTACCTGGACGCCATCTCCCCGGCCAATTTCGCCGCGACCAACCCGGAAGTCCTGAAGCTGGTCGCCGCCACGGGCGGCGAGAACCTCGCGCGCGGCCTGCGCAACCTGCTCGCGGACCTCGGCAGGGGACGCATCTCGCTCGCCGACGGGTCGGCATTCGAGGTCGGCAGAAATCTCGCCACCACGGCGGGTGCGGTGGTGTTCGAGAACGAGGTGATGCAGCTCATCCAGTATGCGCCGCTCACCGCGGCGGTGCACGAGCGCCCGCTGCTCGTCGTGCCGCCCTGCATCAGCAAGTACTACATGCTCGATCTGCGCCCGGAGAACTCGTTCGTGCGCTACTGCGTGGACGAAGGGCACACGGTGTTCCTCGTGTCCTGGCGCAACCCGCCGCTCGAGCTTGGCAACTTGAGCTGGGAGGACTATGTGAGCCGCGGCGTGATGCGGGCGACCGACGTGATGCTGGAGGCTGCCGGCACCGGCACGGCGAACGCGCTGGGATTCTGCGTCGGCGGCGCGCTGCTCGCATGCGCGCTCGCGGCGATGCGGGCGCAGGGCGACGAGCGTATCCGGAGCGTAACGCTGCTCGCCACGCTGCTCGACTATCGCGACTCGGGCGATCTCGGCACGCTGATCGACGAGCAATACGTGCGTGCGCGCGAGGCGGGGCTGGCCGGCGGCGGCGTCGTGGCGGGCTGGGAGATCGGGATGAGCTTCGCGAGCCTGCGGGCGAATGAGTTCATCTGGAGCGCCGTCGTGAAGAACTATCTGAAGGGCGAGACCGCCCCGGCGGTCGACCTGCTCTACTGGACCAACGATCAGCCGAACCTGCCGGGCGCGTGGTTCCTCTACTACATCCGCAACATGTACCTGGAGAACAACCTCGTGCGGCGCGGACGCCTCAAGGTGGGCGACACGCCGATCGACCTGGGGAGGATCGACGTGCCGGCCTACGTCTTCGGCGCGCGGGAGGATCACATCGTACCGTGGAAATGCACCTACGCCATTACGCGTCTGCTCGGCGGCGAGATCGAGTACGTGCTCGGGGCGAGCGGCCACGTCGCCGGGGTCGTCAATCCGCCGGCCGCCGGCAAGCGCAATCACTGGATCGGCGGCGAGCGGGGTGGCGACGCCGAGCACTGGCTCGCCTCCGCCGAGTCCCGGCCGGGCAGCTGGTGGCCGCACTGGAGCGCGTGGCTGGCGCAGCGGAGCGGCGCGCCGGTTCCCGCACGGCGGGTTTCCGGTCATCCCAAGTATCCCCCGATCGAGCCGGCCCCGGGCCGCTACGTGCGCTCGCGCGGGGGCTGATCCTCGTCGGAATCCTGCAGACAGTGGTGCAAGGTTTCGTTGGCGAGCCGCGGCGCGCGGCCGGCGCTAGAATGACGGCCCGTCATCCGCATCTCCTCCGAAAGGGCACACCGGCATGGACAAGGCGCTGCTTTCCAGGACGGCGGCCGCGATGGTCGCGAAGGGCAAGGGGCTGCTCGCCGCGGACGAGTCGAGCGGCACCTGCGAGCAGAGGTTCAAATCGGTCGGCGTCGAGTGCTCGGAGCTGAACCGGCGCGCCTACCGCAGCCTGCTCGTCACCACTCCGGGCGCCGAGCAGTTCATCTCCGGTGTCATCCTGTACGACGAAACGATCAAGCAGAAGACCATGGAGGGCGAGCCCTTCGCCGAGTACCTCGCGCGCAAGGGGATCGTCCCCGGCATCAAGGTCGACACGGGCGCCAAGGCGCTCGCGCTCTGCCCCGGCGAGAAGGTGACCGAGGGCCTCGACGGGCTGCGCGAGCGGCTCGCCGCCTACTACAAGCTGGGCGCGCGCTTCGCCAAGTGGCGCGCGGTGATCGCGATCGGCGACGGCATCCCGACGCACACGTGCCTGTATGCCAACGCCCACGCCCTGGCGCGCTACGCGGCGCTGTGCCAGGAGGCCTCGATCGTCCCGGTGATCGAGCCCGAGGTGCTGCTCGATGGCGCGCACACGGTCGAGCGCTGCGAGGAGGTGAGCGAGGCGACGCTGCGCGCCACCTACGCCGCGCTCGCCGCGCACAACGTCGCCCCCGAACACACGATCCTCAAGGCGAGCATGGTGGTCTCGGGCAAGGCCTGCACGCGCCAGGCGGGCGTGGACGAGGTGGCGCAGCGCACCGTGCGCGTGCTGAAGCGCACCGTCCCCGCGGCGCAGCCGGGCGTGGTGTTCCTCTCGGGCGGGCAGTCCGACGAGTCCGCGACGGCGCACCTCAATGCGATGGCCGCGATGAAGGGCCTGCCGTGGCCGCTGACCTTCTCCTACTCGCGCGCGCTGCAGAACCCTGCGCTCAAGGCCTGGAAGGGGCAGGCGGCGAACGCCGGCGCGGCGCAGAAGGCGTTCTACCACCGCGCGCACATGAACGGCCTCGCCGCGCAAGGCAAGTGGAAGCCCGAGCTCGAGAAGCAGGCGGCGTGACCGTGCCGCTGTTCGAGTCGAGCCTGAAGAGCCTGCCGCGCATCGGCCGCGGCAAGGTGCGCGACATCTACGCCGTGGACGGCGACAAGATGATGATCGTCGTCTCCGACCGGCTCTCCGCCTTCGACGTGGTGCTGCCCGACCCGATCCCGGACAAGGGGCGCGTGCTCACCGAGCTCGCCAACTTCTGGTTCTCGAAGCTCGGCCACGTCGTCCCCAACCACCTCACCGGCATCGACCCGGAGAGCGTGCTCCGGGACGCGGACGAACAGGCCCAGGTGCGCGGCCGCGCCGTAGTGGTGAGAAAGCTCAAGCCCCTGCCGATCGAGGCCGTGGTGCGCGGCTACCTCATCGGCTCGGGCTGGAAGGACTACCAGAAAACGGGCGCCGTGTGCGGCATCGCGCTCGCCAAGGGCCTGCGCCAGGCGGAGAAGCTGCTCGAGCCGATCTTCACGCCCGCGACCAAGGCGCAAAGCGGCCACGACGAGAACATCAGCTTCGAGCGCATGAGCGAGATCGTCGGCGTCGAGACCGCGGCGAAGGTGCGCGACGTGAGCATCCGGCTCTACCGCGAGGCCGCGGACTACGCCGCGGGCAAGGGGATCATCATCGCCGACACCAAGTTCGAGTTCGGCCTGGACGCGAAGGGTGCGCTGGTGCTGATCGACGAGGTGCTGACCGCGGACTCGTCCCGCTTCTGGCCCGCCGACCAGTACACGGTCGGCATCTCGCCGCCCTCCTACGACAAGCAGTTCGTGCGCGATTACCTGGAGACGCTCGACTGGGACAAGACGCCGCCCGCGCCGCGCCTGCCCGCCGACGTCATCGCGCGCACCTCGGCGAAGTACCGCGAGGCGCTCGAGCGCCTGACCGGAAAGAAGCTGGCGTGAGGGCGGTGGTCGGCATCGTGATGGGTTCGGCCTCCGACTGGGAAACGATGAAGGCGGCGGCGAAGGTGCTGGCGGACTTCGGCGTTTCCTACGAGGCGAAGGCGATGTCGGCGCATCGCACGCCGAAGGCGGTCGCCGCCTGGGCCGAGGGCGCGCAGGCCGCCGGCCTGAAGGCGATCATCGCAGCGGCGGGCGGCGCCGCGCACCTTGCCGGCGTGGTCGCCGCGCACACAACGCTCCCTGTCCTCGGCGTGCCGATGCCCTCCAAGCATCTGCAGGGGCTCGACTCGCTCCTTTCCACGGTGCAGATGCCCAAGGGCATTCCGGTCGCGACCTTCGCGATCGGCGAGGCGGGCGCGGCGAACGCCGCGCTCTTCGCGGCCGCGCTGCTCGCGCTCTCGGACGCGAAGCTCCAGGCGAAGCTCGCCGAGTTCCGGGCGAAGCAAACCGAAGCGGTCCTCAAGGCGCCGCCGCTGACTCTCAAATAGCGCTTCAACGGTCGTACCGCCGGTCGCGTTGACAGACGGATCGCCATGTCATCCGGTAGGGCCGCTGATCGGTCCGCTGCAACGCGCCCGGCGTTGGTCGGCGCATGCACGCCGACCGCGCCGCGGTCTATCGCCCGCGCAGGCCGCGCGCAAGCGCGCTGTGGCAGTGCGTCAGCCGGCACCTGCCGGAGCTGCGCGCCTCGGGCCGCGTGCGCCGGGCTGTGGAGAAAAGTGTGCTCGAGCGGTTCCTCGAATGCGGCGATCCGCAGCGCGGCTTCGCGCGCAATGCCGAAGCTCATCCGGCCGTTCTTCGCGTATCGCCGCTCGCTGCTCGGCGAACTCTGCCGCCTCGTCGCGCGATCGCTCGCCGAGGCCTACCGCGCCGCCGATCCACGCGCCCGCCCGGCGTTCATCCTCTTCGTGCAGACCTTCGGCGACCTGGTCAACTTCAGTCCACACGTGCATGCGCTCGTCGCCGACGGCGTTTTCGAAGCTTCGGGCCGTTTCGTTGCCCTGCCACCCGTCCCGGAGGCGCTTCTTGCCGAGCGGCTGCGCCACCAGGTGCTCGGTCTCCTCGTTCGAAGGGAAGCGATCCTTCCGCCGCTTGCACGGCAGATGCTCGCCTGGCGTCACAGCGGCTTCAGCGCCCACAACCAGGTGCGCGTCGCCGCGGGCGACGCCGAGGGCCGCAAGAGCCTCGCGGCCTACATGCTGCGCGCGCCGTTCTCGCTGGAGAAGGCGTCCTACGACGCGGCGAGCGGCACGGTCATCTACCGCAGCAGGCTGCACGCGACCCTGAAGCGCAACTTCCAGGCGATGCCCGGCGCCGACTGGCTGGAGCTACTCTGCAAGCACATCCCGGACCGGCACGAGCACATGGCAGCAACCGCCGCTCACCGGCTTGAATCCAGCCTCAACTGGCCGCATGCGGCGGCGCGGCGGGGAAGGAAATTCCTTCTATGAGGGTTCTCCGCGTGTCAAGTCTCGGGCGGCGGGTTGCGGGTTTACGGTCTTCGCTGCATCTTCGTTCCTGCAAGCGCTCTTCGCGCTGGTTGGCCCGGTT
>Ga0187892_10001070_pt1 | contig 66166 bp, 140 predicted proteins | sample MA1701073metaG_FD_139345 | JGI IMG/M metagenome (GOLD analysis project Ga0187892, IMG submission 139345) | Bio-ooze microbial communities from a basaltic lava cave in the Kipuka Kanohina Cave System on the Island of Hawaii, USA - MA170107-3 metaG ... | reverse complement strand
GGTGAGGGTAGGAGTAACGCTTGGTCATGACTCCTCCTTGTCGAGTAAGCTGGCCTTCCACGCGTCATCCTGCGGGTGCTGGTACCAGATGGACCAAAAGGAGGTGGCAAGTGCGGGTTTCGTTGCGGGTTTCGTTGCGGGAGTGTGGTAGCTGGTGATGGCACCGAGTTCCTCAGCTTTGGTGAGGCCTAAGTCCACCAAGATGTAAAGGAAGTGGTTCTTGAGTTTGTTTGATGGGGAGCAGCCGATGCACATTAGGTGAGCCTCTTGTTACGGATATAGGCTCGCAATGTGGAGGCCTTGCAAATGTTAAGAAGTTTCAGTATGGTGAAGAAACGCAGAGTAGGAAATAAGTCTTGGTGAGGACCGTAGCGCCCAGGAAGGTGGATTGTTGCGTTAGCGAAATTCACTTTAATGGCCATGGAAATTTTATACCCTAATAGGAAAATGAGTACTGGTACCTGATGTAGCCTAATAGGTTGATAGCGGGCCAGGGTACAAATGTAAGATGAAATGTTGTACTTTGTGTAAAGAAAATAAAGACGTTAGTGAATTTTATAAGCATCCAACAACGAAAGATGGATTGGCGCATCGTTGTAAGGTATGTGTGCGAGTAAAGGCCAGTGAATATCAAAAGAAATGGATTCAAGACGCTAAGAATAAGAACTATGTTAGAACAAAGTCACAGTTAAAGAAGAGACCCTATTTAAAGTTTAGAGAAGATAAGTGCAGGCGCTGTGGATTTATGCCAGAGAAAGATTGTCAGTTAACAGTAGCTCATATTGATAAGAACAGAAACAATAACTCTAAAGAGAATTTGCAAACGTTATGTCATAATTGCCATAATTTAAAAAGTTGGTATGAGGTTGTAGAGCCAGAAAAACTTATATTTTTAAATTTAATTCCAAGTACCAGTTAAGTTTTGCCTATTAGGAGAAAAAGCTCATGTACAGGGTAGGCGCGCGGCGAGTACCGGTACCGACTCAAGGGATCCCTTGTAAGGCGAGGATAGCGGGTACCAAAAACCATGCCAAGTCTTACGGGAAACCGGATTAATACCGAAACTATTAATCCACATAACAAGGAGAATGCGAATGAAACAGAAAGATGCTGTGTATCAAGCGGTTACCTCCGTCCTCAACGAGCAAGGTCATGCCTTCGAAGACGGGATGGACATCAAGTCCCTGATGACCCGCGAGACTCGCGCTCAGGTCTCTGCCATCCTCATCGCGGGATTCCAGAAGGGAACGATCGACTACAGCGGCGACCTTCCTGACGAGAGCGGTCTCAAGGAATACGTCTCCGGTCTCGTGAGCAACTGGGTTCGCAAGGACCCTCGCTTCAACGGGAACACGAAGTACACTCCGAAGAACCCCGGTTCGAGAGCGGGACAAGGTGACGAGCAGCTCAAGAACCTCCGGTTGTTCCTCAACACGAGGACGACCGCTGCTGAGAAGGCCGAAGTGCAGCAGTACATCGATGCTCGGGTTGCCGAGCTCGCTGCTGAGAAGGCCAAGTCGGTCGAGGTCAATACCTCGGTATTGCCCGACAGCCTGAAGGCCAAGTTCGGTATCAGCTGATAGGTAAGTCGGTACGGTGGGGATGGCGCAAGCTGTCCCCACCCACTGACACTGCTACGCCTATAGGGAGTTGCCGAACCTATAAATAATTATAAATAAGGAGAACGTTATGCTAGCTGAACTATATCAAGCCCTAGCTGAGAATGATCAAGAGTTGCTCACTGAACGCAGAAGTACTCGAATAATTGAACTCCTGATAGCTCGGATTGAGATAATGAAGAGTATCATCCACCTCCAGAACATCGAGCTGAAACAAATCAACCTCAACGAAAGGAAAGTCGCATGACCTCGAGAAAAGACATGAAAGCATTTGAATCGTTTATCGAAACCCAACTCAAGAACGACGAGCGCTGCAAGCACAACACCTTCATCGGACATCAGTGCGCTGCGTGCGACCGCGAGATGATGGAGGACTTCGTCTTGTTTAACCTCGAGTCGCTCACTGAGAATGAGATCGCCCAAGCAATCAACGAAGGCATCATCACTCTCCGTCAGGTCCAAACCCAACTGCGAGTGAACGCGATATGGCAAGAGTGATGTGGACGATATGGTATTGGTTGATGGGTTGCAACGACGACCTCTCCTCCAATACCATCCGATGGTGCCGACTCAACGGCAAGGACTACAAGGACCTTAAACTGAAGGAGACTTTATGAGAACCTGGTTTGACCGCATGATTGAAGGTGGATTGATCGTACTCGCTGGGTATGCTGTGTACGAGGCTGGAGTGATACTTATCGAGTTGAATAGTCTGAGCTGAAACTATTAACCAACACGAGGTGATATATGCAATGCCGCACAATTCGGACTCACTATGAGAATACGATCTCGCTCAACAGGGACCAGATCATTGAGTGGTCAAAGGATAGGTTACCGATGGTTGTAAGGGATATCGAGACTGGTAAGACGTTGGGTATCCTCACTTGGTCTTGGTTTGTCCAACACCACAAGGATACAATGAAGCTCCACAAGAACGAGAAAGTATACCTCATTCGCATCTCTACCTTTATGAAGGTACCGCCGATGAAGCCACGAGTTATCCTCCGTAAGGCCGCTGTGACAAATACGTAGATCATTTCGTTAAAGGTCACGACTTCCGTTACTAAGCAGTAGGTCAGCGCCCACCAGGCGACTGACACTGCTACGCCACCCACCTCGGCACTTAACAGTTCCCGATACTATATGTAGTCATCACTGAACGACAGTGACAAGTCGATGATACTGAAACAATCATCAACTATAACCAAACAAACAAAGGAATACTATGAAGCAGAAAGACGCAGTCTACATGGCAATCACTTCCGTCCTCGACTCCGCCAACGTCCACTTCGAAGATGGGATGAACATCTCCGCCGAGATGACCAAGGAGCGTCGCACTCAGGTGAACGCGATCCTCTTCGAAGGTTTCCGAGCGGGCAAAATCGACCTCACCAAGTCCTTCACCGACGAGGAACTCAAGGAGTACGTCTCTGGTCTGCAGTCGAACTGGATTCGCAAAGATCCTCGGTTCAACGGCAACACCAAGTACGAACCCAAGAACCCGGGAAGTCGTGCTGGCCAAGGCGATGAACAACTCAAGAACCTGAAGCTCTTCCTCGCCACTCGCTCGACCGCCGAGGAGAAAGCTGAAGTCCAGAGCTACATCGACGCCCGAGTCGCTGAGCTCGCAGCTCTCAAAGCCTCCAAGGTCGCCGTCAACACCTCGGTTCTCCCTGCCTCGCTTCGCGAGAAGTTCGGCATCACCGAGTAACTCAAGTCCGTAAGTCGCATCTCCAACTGGCCCAACCTGGAGAAACCTGGGTTGGGCCTTTCCCTTATCTCCTACGCCTATATACTGACACTGCTACGCCACTCCCCCTACCCTGTCCCGAACCAATACCATCAACGGAAAGGTGTGTCCACAATATGAACGAAGTCGAAATGTCTATCCTCGCCCAACAGATGGCCGAAGCCAACGCAGAGCCCAAGACGGAACTAACCATCCTGGCCTCAAAAGTCCTCCTGCATCACCTTAAGATAATCGTCAACAATCTCCCCATAGCAGAACATTCCTTAAAAGAACTATCCGAAGGAAGAGGAGATGATGCAGATCTAAACAATATCCGAGTCCTTCTAGAGAATATGAATTTTGCCGTAGGAGATCATGCAGGAGAGCACTTCTACGACTGACCGGAATAGGAGAGGGGAGAAGCAAGACCCTCGGAGAGGCGTGCCATGGCCCATCCTATTCGTCAGTGTGTTCTAGCAAATTCAACAAGTTACGGATTCCCCTGGTGTCCTGTGGCAGATGCTGGAAAGGCCCTAATAGTAGCTAGAGAGGGTAGGGAAGACCTGCTGAATAACGTGGCAAATAAGGTAGAGTCGGGTGAGTATTACTACAATATAGGACATATAGAGGGTATATGTCCAGGTTGCATCGCAGTGGGGTGGTATCTGGCTGAAGGTGTGGCCTATACGATAGGCCTACTTATTCGTCAGGATAGGGCTCGTAGAGGTAAGGTTTGGCATTGGGATAGAGGGTTATTCCCTCTAGGAGATGATGCATGAGTAGAGATGAGGAAGACATCGATAGGGATCGTCGACGATTTCGGTTTTCGGCAGTGTACATCACGCAGACTAATGGCGGGCTGTTGACTGCAGCGGCGTCTTGGAACCCTAAGCTGAACTTGGATAAGTTCTACGCGATGGGCCAACTGGGATTCATGCCGATCCGTACAAACAAGGCGGAGAACAAGCTGACACTCAACGTTGGAGCACTTGGTGGCTTCAATATCAACGAGAAGCTATTTACGGAAGTTGGAGTTGGGCTGGATTTATGGAAAGGAGCGGATGCTGCACTAAAGATCAATACTGGATATAATCTGAATCCCAAGCTACAGGTGATCGGTGGGATTCTTTATCATGCAGCTGGTTCATTGTCGGCCACTCAGTATCACGCTGGTGTTGGCCTGTCGTTCTAACCTTTTATCGAAAGGTGAGTCTAATGTACATAATGAAGTGGTCGGAAAGAAAAGGAACAGGAAATCATACTAGCTACAAAGACAAGTTTGTAGCTATAGACTATAACTCAGGTGGTTATCCATGGGCGCCGGAAACATTTTCTGAAGCTCACATATGGACTAGCCTGGAAGAAGCGCAAAGATATCAGAAAATGTTTCCGGAACTTGATATCTACGAACTGAAGGTCGAACTTAACAAGATCTAAGCAGACAAATCTAAACAAACCAAAGGAGAAGGTATGAGTAAACAAGTAAATAATAAGTCGTCCATGGTCGATCGTTATAGCGTAAAGTTGATGTTCACTCGGAGCATCTTGGCAACCAACCCAATCGATCCGAACGTTCATGATAAGCACATTCTTGAACGAAGACATGCAGATGGTCTTCAGGTCACTGCTCGCTTATTACACTTCTTGCTTAAACTTAAGTTCAAATGCGTACGTGAGGACTTTGGTCCTATTGGATTCGCTAGGTTTTTATCTTTGCAATCCACTATCAAAGACTTTGTTCAGCGGGTGGAAGATGGACCCAACAAATAATCCTAAAGCTCAGTCGTTAGGGAAGCTCCTGTTGACGCTCCAAGCACTCAGAGTTGAGAGTGCTAACCCAAGGATCTTCTTCCCTCCGATTAAGTGGGTGAGCTACCAAGATACAGTGGATCAACTTAATAAGTTCGTCACAGATTATATAGGGAGGGTAGAGGATGGAGTCACAAGACGCAAGCGAACGAAATCATTGTCCCTAATTGAATACGTCAAGAAGTATGGACCAAGATATGGCTATTGGAGAGCATACAAAGCATATATCCTCATAAGAGCAGATATTGAAATTAAGGCAGGCAAACGCACCTGGTGTTCAACGGTTACCCCAGATCCTGCGTGGATGGAAGCATCGCATCACACGTGGTCATATGAAGGAAGTGAAGAATGATGCGATATAAAGCAAAACCAGAAGAATTAGAATACCTTAGGTCAGTGTTTACCCAACATGGGTTTAACTTCGACCTATTCGAGTTTGAGTATGCTATAGATCGTGAGCTCACTTGTCACGATTGTCATCAAAGATTAGGCAAGACTGTCTCTGATCACTTTATGCTGAGAGGTAAGAAGTTGAGTAGAGAGGATCGCAGACAGATGCCTTGCATGTACGTTGTGTTGGGTAAGTTGATATTGCCAAGCGAAATGGACCTTTCGTCCTTTAAACTGGAGGCACAATGAAGTTCACTTATCAGGGTTTTGCATATCGCCAAGATACGATGTATGACGATTGCTGTGAAGAGATGGTCTGTTGGACTTTGTTACCATTTAAGACTGAGTTGAACACATATTATTGCGACAACTGCGAAACAAATCATGTGGAGCTTGACTATTCGCGTCAAGAGTTTAAAGATCTTAGAGATCGCAAAGAGGGAAGGCAGATCAGGTATCTCGATGATCAAACTGCATCCATGATTGAGAAGTCATTGGGTCATGAGTTGGTGAATGGCGAATACATCGATGCTACATTCGAAGTCACTGTAATTACACCAGATTCTATCCTCCTAGGAGACAACGATGAGCAGCGGAATTAAGTTCACTAAATGCAGAGACTGCGAAATGGAGGATCTGCATTGGACTCAAGAGAACGGTCGCTGGGTTCTTAACGAACCTCATGGTTTGCCTCACGCATGTGAAGTTCGCATGGCAAGAGTAAAAGCCGAACGCGAAGCTCACAACAAGGGCTTAAAAGAGGCATACGCTCGTGAGAAGGAACGAATCAACGCTATTCCTGAGACTCAAATGTCTCCGCAAATGAAGTCACAGCATCTATTTCGTTATCGTAAGCAGTTGTGGCCTAATATGTTTAAACCTAAGAGACCTACATGATCAACCCACAAGACCTACCAAGAGCGATCAGGTGTTCTAATATCGTTGGTCAATGGATAGCAGAGAATGGTGGATTGTGGCCAGATAGGCCACGCAACGTATCTATTTTGGACTTCGAGTTTAGGAAAGAACGTAGAGAGCAAGACAAACCTGCTCAGATTCTTACTGTATGGCACATTGGTAATCACCAAGGATACGATATTCTTGCATTCCACAGTACAGACTGGATCCCAACTTCACCGATCCACATTGCTGTTGTGATCGACGACGTTCTATGTACTGCAGTCACTGATCGCAATAGACAAGCATATAAGGTGATTTCGTTTAGTCACTCTCAGGAGAGTGGAGCTGAAGAATTCATCACAGCAGTGAAGAATGCAGTGATGGAAAGAGCTTTGCTTGACTAAGATTGAAGCTAAATGCAAGTACTGTGATGCTAAGAATATGACATGGGAGGTCGATGGAAAATATCGATACCTCATCATGCCTAATGGCGATTATCACACTTGCGCAGCTTCTAAGCAAGCATCAGATGACTTCATGAACAAACAGATGGCATTACACCGATTACAGATCCTTTTGTATAAATTAAGGGTAACAAAACAAGAATGGACAATTCCTTCAATACCTAATTATGTTCGACACATAGATGAGGTTATTAAGAAGAGGAAAGATAAGTTCTTGGCATCTCTTGCAGTAAAGAGAATGAACGGATTTTATGAAGAAAATTCTAGCAATTGATGATGTCCGCGCTTGTGACTACGCTAATGTGGTGGCACGAACCTATAAAGATGGAGTCGATGCACTCTGCAAAATGGGTCCGTGGGATGAACTACACCTTGACAATGATATTGGAGCTGTTGAGCAACAGTATTCTCTTACTGGTAAGCCATACGAAGGATACGATGTGCTCGTGCTTATTGAAGCTGCATTCATGAATTCTCAGTATCCAAAGGTTGTTAATCTCCTCACCTCTAATTCCTCTGCGAGGCAGAAGATGCAGTCTGCTCTCACTAAGATGAACTATAAGTCCATCGACGGAATTAGGTGGGAACGTGAAACCTCCATATAATCAGATCGACCTAATGAAAATGTCCAACAGAATGGAGTTTTCATTAGGTCATCTGCTAGAGATACTTAGAGTTTTAAAAGTTATCAGTCAAAGACAGGTTGATGAGATAGTGGATGACTACCATTTACGGACTAGATATCTAAAATCTAATGCAGATAGGGTTCTGAGAGGTCAAATACATGAAGCCGAAGTTGCCAAGCAGAGAGCCAGATTATATTGAAGCTGGTCTTTGCTATTGGTTTAAAGAAATGTTATGCGCTGTTGCGGGTCATATTAGTAAGATCTCATACACTAATAAGACTTTACAGTGGGAAACCGACAGAGGACTTTGGTTGATCTGTGCCAATAGAGCAACTAAGGCATATGAACATTGGATGTTCGAATATTTTGTTTTAGGAGGAAACGATGGCAAAAAGAAAGTCACCCGCAAAAGAAGTGATTCAAAAGCCCTACCGAGATCAAGATCACGTAAGTAAACGTGGAGTTCATTATTGGTGGGCACCAGAGTGGATTAGAGGAACCAGCTCCTCTAACGACTCATTTGGTCGCATCAAAGCTATTAAAGAAAAGAATGGCGACGTGAACCTATACATGAAGTCGAAAGATGGTAATCTAACATACATCCAAGGCTCGATTCAAAAAGAGTTCCAGCAATGGCACACTGATCGACAGATTGATTACATGCTTCTCGGTGAAGATCCTGATTCAATCATTGAGGAGCAAGAATAGAGGGTTTAATGAGCGACGACTTTGTTCCTCCAAAGATATCTTTTATGTCGGACGAGGATAGGACATTAGAGCACTATCGCTCTATTATCGAAAGTCTCGTTAGAAAGCTTGAAGTTTATGAACCGCGTTATGAGGTTCGTTTCGACCCTAGTCTGTATAGCAGTTTTCGCTGCACTGTTTGTTTTCGTGATATTCCCCCTAACCCTAGTGGCAAATGTGATCCTGTGGATTGTCTTCGGGTCGGGGATGAAGTAGAAGTTATCGGATGTCCTGATGAGGGAATTGGAGTCATCACTAAAGCATACACATTCCATTATGGTAGATATGGGACGATGATGGGCGCAAAGTTTAAGAATGGGTATTACGAGTACTTCGTATCTCGACTGAGGAGAAAGAAGAATGAAGATCGGCATTGATTTACATGGAGTTGTAACTGATAGACCTGAGTTCTTCAAAGAGTTCACTAAGATGCTTGTAGACAACGGGCATGAGGTTCATATCATCACCGGACCATTCCTTGGTGAGAGGTTATACGCTGAGATTAAGAAGTATGACCTGAGTTACACTCATCTATTCAGTATCGCATCGTATCATCAAGAGATTGGAACTCCGATGACTTTCGATGCCAAGGGAAACCCATTCCTGAATGAGTACCTTTGGGACAAAACTAAGGGTGAATACTGTCTCAAGCATAACATCGATCTTCACTTTGATGACTCAGATGCTTATGGATATTTCTTTAAGACTCCATTTGCCCGATTCTATTCCAAGGATAAAAGGAAGCACTATGTCCGAGATGATTCAAAAGAAACGAAGAGCGACTGAGAAACTCGTTCAGCGCACCAAGACCTTAACTACTGAGATATATCAGAGGGTTAAGGAGGAATACCTAACATCAAAGGGTAGGTGGGACAATTCCCAACAAGGGTTCGCTAAGCGTATTGCCTACATGATCAACAGCGATCTCTCACCTGAAGAGCAAGATGAAGTATCTGAGTTATATAAGGAAGAACTCACCAAACTTCCTTCTAAGGATTTAGAAGAGATCCTTATAGCCCATAACGCTGGTAAATATAGGCGTCGCGCTGATACTCTTCATGTTGTTGAGATGGAGCTTGCTCGCAGAGGTATCTTGGGCGACAGCAACGAGAAGAAGTAGATTTTTGAATTCGTATAATCTATTATATGCGCGATGAACAAGTACCTGACGTGTGGATTACCATCTGCAAGATGTTGGATAGAGCTGCATATCTTGAGAAGTATATTGACTTACGTTCTCGCTATAACACTAATCATTTAGAAAAAGACAGAGCTGCTGAAGAGCTTGCCGCACGTAAAAACCAAACCGCTAATTGGTTTTATGCGAAACGTACGTTCGTTGAGTATCGTGACATGTTGTCACGCTATGCCCAAAGTCCTGCTGCATCTGACTCGGTGAGAGAGTACCACAAGATGCTCTCCAAAATAGTGGACGATGAAGCCACGAAAGCTTTAGAAGATTGTTTGACTCAGGCTGTTGATACTGAAACAAACAAATGAATGTACAGAATTGTCTGTACATCAACGTTAAGGAAGGTAGACTTTTTATGTCTAAGCAATCGCAGAAAGACGCTGTTCACAGCGCAATCACTTCGGTTCTCGCCGAAGCTGGTATCACGGTTTCCGAAGGTGAATCCGTGTCGTCCCACATGACGCGTGAGCGTCGTGCGCAGGTCACTGAGATCCTCGTCGAGGGTTTCCGTGCTGGCAATATCGAGCTCGACAAGGAGTTCGATGACGCCGGTCTTCGCACGTACGTCTCTGGTCTTCAGAGCAACTGGATCCGCAAGGATTCTCGCCTCAACGGTGGCACCAAGTATTCTCCCAAGAATCCTGGTTCCCGCGTTGGTTCTGGTGATGAGCAGCTTAAGAACCTCCGTCTGTTCCTCAAGACCCGTTCCACGGCTGAAGAGAAAGCCGAAGTGCAAGGCTACATCGACGCACGCGTCGCTGAGCTCAGCGCTTCCAAGGCTTCGAAGGGTGCTTCTGTCAACATGGAAGCTCTGCCCGAAGCTCTTCGTGCCAAGTTCTCGAACTAAGGGAACACTCGTTGGCACGGCGATCCCATAGGTGGCAGCGTGCTCAGCATAATGCTGTCTGCCATCTAACCATATGATCTTACTATATTATTTTGGTTACTGTCTGTTGGTGAGTGTCTTCTTTGGCGAAGTAATTCGTCGTATCTTAAACAAAAAGGAAAAGTATGAATAATAAGCTATCGTTGTTGGCTTTGGCTTGTTCTTTGTTTCTGTTTGCATCGTGTGGTCAAGGTCCCGCTGGACCTGCAGGCGCACAAGGTCCGCAAGGTGTTGCAGGTGTTGATGGAGCTCAAGGCCCTCAGGGTGAACCTGGTGTGAGTCCTCCTGCTCCTGCCGAACCTTCGGATATCGAGTTGCTCGTAGCAGATGAGAACGACTATCGTCTCCTGCTCGGACAAACAGCGTTGACGCGAGGATTGAGCTGCTCTCTGCAGACGTTCGCCTCTGTCACGAACATGAGTACATTCACTACTCTCGCCACTGCTGGATCGTTCCTGCTTGATTTGCCAACCAATTATCAAGCTGAAAGCGATAGGTCCGTAGGTCTCGCTATCTTGCCTGTTGGTATGCAAAGCGTTTACAAGAACAACAACACGAGACTTATCTGCCAAGGACAAGTGGTGGTCACTGAGACTGCTTACTATCAGTTCGATCTAACGTCCGATGATGGGTCAGAGTTGTATCTCGATGGCTCGAAGCTCATCGCAGATCCTTCTCCAACTCATGGAACCAATACTCGCTCTGGCTCGAAGTTCCTTCGTCGTGGTGTACATGCGTTCAGGTTTGATTATGTCCAAGTCGGTGGATCTCAAAGCCTGAGTCTGCAAGCCAATGGCGGATACATTCCGGCTGCGAACTTCTACCACTAATGTTCGTCAACGAAAAGCAAATGCGTGCACTCGGAAATCTACTGGCAGTAATGACTAAGCTAGGTGTCCGAGTGCACATGTCCACTCTAACTCTCACTCCCACAATACACGCTGGTGGTTTAGGATACAGAATTACTCTGAATAAGAGACTGTTTTCTGAAACTATACATCACCAAGAGGTAAACAAACATGTTCAAGTGTGAACTTTCTGGTCGGGTGTCTGTTCCGGGTGAAAAGCCGGTTCGTGTCGTTCTCGAAACTCGGGAACGTATTTACACGGTGAAGACTCGGGATAACAAGGACAAGGAGATCGGTCGAGGAACGGAGATCGTTCGCGAAGCACTCGTGTGTCGCGAAGTCGCCGACCAACTCGCCGGCAAGGTGTCGTGAGCGCAAAGCGCGATCACTCGCAGTGTTTCTGTATTCAAACTTGTACCGAGTGTACAAGGGCAAAGAGTCCGCTCCTGTAGTGGTTCAGCAAGGTCCAAAGACTCCAACGGAGTCACTCAAGGCAAACCTAAAACGCTTAAGCACCATGCATGGACAATTGCAAGAATTACTTAAAGAACTTCAGGAGTTGTGTCGTGACTAAAGCAGGTAGGGTACTGTGGATTAGCTGGATAGCACTAACCGTGGTATCCTACCTATTTTTTAAAGTTCACCCTTTTTGGGTATATAACCTTGGAGCGGCTTTATTCCTCGGGTTAGTACTCTCAATCCTTATCACTGCGCTTTATGTCGCAGCAAAGAGACCAGAAGTGTCTGAAACAATCTCTATTCAAGACATCGTAATGTTGCGATTTCTTGAGTGGAGAGCTAACGAAGACAAACGTCCTTAGGAGGGACAATGAACGTCACTAAGCAGGTTTCGAAGGGTGAATCTATTCGTCAGAGTCTTATTGCTCGCGGAGTCCTCTCGCCTGGAACCGCACCAGTGAAGGTCTCAACTTGTGTCACTATCTTCCGAGATAAGGAAGGTAAAGAGACTGGTCGCTGCGAACGTCAGTTCGAGCAACTCGCTCGCGACTCTTGGACCATCTGTCCTCGTTGCAGTCATCCTCAGCTGCATCGTCAAGAAGAATTCACGTAATACCAGCGGTGGTATCATGAGTACGGGAGCGACCAGCGTATCGCTCCCGTTTCTATTTGTATAATCCACTAATGGCAATAGATGGAGTGCGCGAACGCTATATCGCCCTTTATAAATTCATTCTCGTCTTAGAGCGTCTTGGCTTCAAGACCGCTCATCTCGAATCTCACACAACTCGCCGAGACTACTGCATCCGCATGCGAGCAGCATCTGCCCACCGGCCCTACTGACACTGCTACGCCCGCACCCCACTCAGTACCGATACTATCTATCTATGGAGGGTTGCGTGATGAAGAAGACCTATAGGTATGACGGACAAATCATCAAGAACGTAAGTGGTGGAGTTACCGCTGTTATCCTGAAGAAGGAACCAGGTCGTCCAAACTTCGATATCGTTAAAGAGAACGAGAAGCTTCGCAACGCTCGTGACGCTAGCATGTGGATCGAAGAAGAGCTGGATCAATGGGAGTCTGGCAACGGTGCAGTTAACTCCGATGAACGCTAAACAGCGCAAGCAGCATTTCAATCGTATGGTCGCTGAGGGTAGGATGCAAGATGCTTGCAACTATCTTTGGCAGACTGTATGGATTATCTATTGCAACACACAAGCACGTAACGGCAAAGAAGGTCATGTAGGTGACTGGTTTAAGTCTCTCACCAATCAGCGCCTAGAGATCGTGGCTAATCCCGATAACTACAAAGACTCTAAACAAGAGTATAGGGGTGGCTTAGACACCCTTGCGCGTCAGATATTTGACGAACGACTGGACACACAACTCGGCATCAGCGACTAAATCCCGATCCTATTATTCACTATAAGGAGAATGATATGAACAAGGCAAAGACTCGTGAGCAGTTGACCCAAAATACCCAAGCGTTTCTGGCCAACGGTGGCAAAGTGAAAAAGTGCCCTACTCGCGAAGCAGTCAAGCGTTATCCTCGTTCGTTCTATGGCGAACCTGAAACGACCGTGGTTGTCGAGACTGTGGTGAATACCGCGGCTCTTCCCGCTGCACTCAAGGCAAAGTTCGGTATCAAGTAATGTCAACTAAGTGGTTAAGAATTGAGCGCTTAACTGCAGTTTTAGTTGAACTTTATATCCAAGATGGCAAACCCACTCCAGCACCTCGTGAAGAACTAAAAAAAGAAGCAGCGCGACTTATTGAGCAAATGATAAGAATAGAAGGAGGTATAGGTGAAACCTGAAACCTTTGAGCAACTCCAAGAACTCTATCATATCCTTCACCGCAGAAACCTCCTTAATGGTCGTCGCATGTCCGCTACTAGTAAAGCGAACTACTATAAGCGTATTAAGACCAACATGGAGATTCACAACCTAGATACCCCTGAAATTCGCAATCGCAAGAACACCATGAAGTGGGCAAAGAATATGCCCGTTGCAGAGTTTGAGCGTTGCCGGCGAGAGCTTGATGACTCTATTACTCGCACTGTTAGTTGGTGCGGACATAACCACCATCGGGTTCCTAAGAAGTGGGCTAAAGCAGGTTATCGTGAAGTGAACATGATGGTCCTTAAGTGGAGAGCAGAATACGCTAAACTTAAGTTCGAAACCGCTCTCTTCACTAAAGAAACAAACGACAGGGTTCGTAAGCTTGCATGGGAATGTGGAGTATATGTACTCTACGACAATGGGTACATCAGAGGTTTGCAAGGTCGCGGCAAGATGCTTTAAACCGTACCCTTCCATGGTCGAGACTTCATTGAGAAACAACATGATCTTTATGTTGCTAACCAAGCCGTACATAGGATGCTATCCGATGAAGAAACTCAATAAGAAAGAATTGCGCAAGAGAGTCGAACGTTCCAAGAAGGCAGTCGAAAGACTGAATGACTTCAGTCGCTTAGAAGCTCGTCAAGCCGCTAATAAAGAGAAGCACAACGAATACATGAGTCAACTCATGCATTGCAAGTGCAATGACTGTAAGATTCAACTAATTGTAAAACTTTACCAAGCAGATCATTGCAATCTTTGTGATTCATCAAATATCACAGTCAAGGAGTGGACGCGATGTGGCAATGGGAAGTAAGATCTTTTGGTTTTGCTGGTGCTCTTCGTGTTTATTACTCTGGATCCGCTAAATATTATTGGACCGCTAGAATTAAGTCCAAACTTTGGGCAATTTATGCTGACTGGTTTCGTGTTCCGTCGGAATTAGGCGTTCAATGGGTGATTAAGAAACCACTTAAAATTCCATCTTAGTATATTCATAAGATGAAATTGTGTCCAAGATGTAAAGAAGAAAAATCACTTGACAATTTTCGACAAATGAAGAATGGTCTTTATTATGCATGGTGTAGACCGTGTGCTGCTGAAAATCAGCGTCTTTACAGAAAGGCTAATAAAGCAGCAATAACCTTGACTAACCGCAAACAGCTATTAAAGCGATATCAAGGCATGTCTATTGAAAACTTTGAAAAACTTAAACAAGACCAAAACTCATTATGTGGTATTTGTTTAGAGAAACCTGATAAATTACATGTTGATCATTGCCATCTAACTCAAAAAATTAGAGGCTTATTGTGTAGAGCTTGTAATACAGGTATTGGTCTTCTGAAAGACAATCCAGTGTTGCTGGAAAAAGCAATAGCCTATCTAAGGAAGTAGACTTATGGACAAGTTTAAAGAGTTCTTTTTAAAAAGGATCGAAGATGAAAGCGGAATATCCGGAACTGGTGTTGTTGCTCGCGGCACTGTGTTTCCTAGCGGCAAGGTCGTGCTCGAATGGCAAACCTTCCACACCTCCCTCTGTATCTACCAGAACCTCTCCGACGTTGAAGCTATTCACGGACACAACGGAAAAACCCTAGTTGTCATGGGTTCGCCCGATGAAGTGGCCAAACTATCTGCAACTGCAGAAAAACCTAAACGTTCTCGCAAGAAGAAAGAGGAATAGCATGTTGGCTCGTTTACTTGTTAGTTTTGTAGTTGGTTTGACGCTTGCGGCCGTGGTTCTCACAATCATGGGTTTCCCTCTCAACATGGGGTGCGTTGTTGGCGCAGCTATTGGTGCCACTCTCAGCGAACTACTTTTCAAACCTAAAACCTAAATTCTGAAACTATATTCTCCTGTCCCGAGGAGGATATATGAACGCAGAAGTAGCGAGACTCCTTAGTGAGATCGATATGTCACTTGAAGTCGATAGTGATGTTGTCAAGGCTTGCAAAGAAGTCCTTGAAACAGCGATCGATGGCAAGAGGGCACGCCGATATGTCTATTTCGAGGTTCAATATACCGGCTCGAAGACCAAGGAGTTAGTGTCAAAACTCCAAAATAAAGGGTTCAAGGTCGAGTGTCGAGAGTGCGAAGAAGATGGATACTCTGACCTAACCATTAGGTGGTAGAAGTGCGTAAGAAGAAGAAACTCAAAAAAGTAAAGCGTCGAATTCCTGTCGCTCCCCCAAAACAAGTTCACAAGACCGAGAAAGATTATAAGAGAAAGAAGTCAAAGAAGCCTAAGTTCTTCTTGGAGGAGTACTGGGATTGAATATTGTCTCTTTAGAGCAGTACGAGTCAATGGTGGCCTTTCTTCAACTTCTATCCAAGTTGGGGATTAAGTCTGCTAATTCAGTCGTAAATGACGTCATAGAAGACAATGAGGGCGACTGGACAATTTGCTCAGACTGCGCAGAAATCAAGAATGATTGTCGCTGCGATTATCACGGGTACTGGGATGACCCTGGTCGCTTCGACGACGAATCGTCATACGATTGATGATTTGTATAATATATTGTGCGCGGGTTTTTTCGCGTTGACTAGGAGAGTCAATGACACAAAAAGAAGCAGTTTATAAAGCTATCACAGCGGTGCTTGACGAAGATGATGTCGATTTTGAACCAGGTGAACAGAATGTCGGACCCATACTAAGGGGTGAACGACGTGTAAGAGTTGTTGACCTATTAGTTCAAGGTTTTCTGTCCAAGGATGTTCCTTTGAGTGAAGAAGTTGAAGGAATGGCTCAAGATGAACAAGCACTAAGGACATACGCAATCAGTTTAGTTAGTTATTGGTTGCGCAAAGATTCTCGTTTAAATGGAGGAATCGCTTATGTCTAGAGATCTTTACATGATTGACCACTATAAGTGGGCAGTACGTACGGAGAAGACTCCGCTCACCATTGTGCGGAGTGCAGACGAAGCAGCTCCCTTTCTTGAAGCTGTAGGCGTTCTCTCAGATGAGATCGACTTTGGCATCCAAACGATGCTCTCATACGGACATTCGCGTGCTCACTTCGGTGATATCGAAGGCACATTCATCATGTCCGATGAGGCATTACCTAATGATTCAGCTCAACAATCTACAGTGTAATCATGCACTGAAGTTCATTTCTGTTCTGCAGTCCTTAAAGATCATAAGTAAAGAAACAAGTACCAAAGCAGGCATGGAGGTTTTAGGTGCGTACATTAATTGGTGTAATGGCCTTTCTTCTAGTATTGTTAGCGCCATTAACAGCGCAAGCATGGGACCTCGTTGAACTTGGTGATCTCACTCTAGAGCATAAACAATTCTTCCACGCCGATACTCCGTATGTCCCAGGCGGACAGGCAGGGACTGAAACTAACCTAAAAATGGATTTAGTCGCGTTCGACTCTATGTTTTGGCGCAACACCATCCACTCTCAAACTGACATGAGTCAATACAGGTTAGTTGGTTGGAACTGGGAATTTGGCATTAAACCATTTGACTGGATGGAACTCAGTTGGTGGCACTTTAGCAGACACCAGCTAGATTCACAAAACCCGCAATTTACTGGTGGCTGGAAAGAAGACGGAGTGGTCGTTCGCTTCTTCCTCTACCGAGGAAAGAAACCAAGTGGAATCTGGTAAAAAGAAAGATAACTACAATTTTCGCATTAGTCATCAGGTCCTTAGTACACTAGCTATTGAAGGAATTAGTTCTACGCAGGCTTACTTGTTCTTTGCTGAGCAGATTGAGTCCATGCAAAACGTGGAGCCAAACTTTGGACCCAAACGAACTATCAATAAGCGTCGCCAAACTTGCCCAATTCCTTGTTGGGTGATGAGAGGTTATTACCCTGGAACGTCCACCTTCTTTAAGGTGACGATGATACATAAGGCAGATGGGTTTGACTACTCTGATGCTCCTTATTATGCAAAAGTAACTATGCCCGTTACAAAAACCGCTCATAAGTTTGAGTGGATTAGAGGAGCTCAAATCAAACCGTTCCTCTTGGAGCATAAGGCAGATCAAATGTTGTTGGGGGCAGAAGAGCCGTTGAAGCTGTATGAACACGCACCCGAATTAAAGAAACCCCGCTGTATGTCCCCGAAGGGTGTTCCCGTGTTCAGGCTGCAGAAGAAAGGTAAGAAATGCGTCAGTACAAAGTCACGCTCCAAGAGCAGATCCTCTTAACCACTAAGATCATCTATGTCCATGCGGACAATAAAGATGATGCGGTTGAGAAGGCGCTCAACATGGTGGGCAAGAAAAATCATGGTCTCAAAGACGTTAAAGACATGGATCAAGAGTAGCGTATTGGTATTGAGCTCTAGTGTGGCAAACGCTGGAGCTCTTCCGCCTATTGCTACTTTGCCCATCATTCGCTCAGATAATCCGCAGTATAGCGAAGCTGCTATCAAGTTTCAGGAAGCTCTATTCCTGCAAATTGGTATCACTAATTACTACAACATGTTCGGTGCTTATCTCGATAAAGAGATTGACGTATACGCGAAGGTGGCTGAGAAGGAAGCATACTACTTAATAGATAACTACACGCCTGTAAACCACAATCAGGTAGTATTTGTGGTGGCCACTGGTTACACGATAGCTGTTAAGAAAGAGTTTTCAACATCATTTCACAACCCACTCCTTAGGAGTGTAACCCATAAGATCACTGTTGGTGAGAGCGGTGCTTCCACTAACATAACGATCCCGTTCTGAAACTAATTCGATATAAGGAGGAGTGGTTAGTCGATGTATAGTCGACGTGTTAGGACTTCAGGAGTTAAGTGAGGGAGTTTCTGCATGGGGTTCCTGAGTGCATTAGCTTGCTGAGATGGGTGAAGTTTAGAGGCATCGAAGCAGCAATAGCCGCATACAGGGCATTTAAACCACCATTGTAGCTCTTGATGAGGTTCCATAACTGCAACATGACATACAGAGCAACTAATCATAACTATATTATCTCATGTTGACGAATTACGCCCAGTGGATGTTGAGAATAGGTACGACGATGATAACGTTGGTGTTTGCCTGTTGCACCACGATTAACATCATTGATCCTCATACGACTATTAGGACATATCAGGACTCCGCTCTTATCCCTTACGTCAAACGCTTCAAAGAAGAGGCACAGATCAGACAAGTAGAATTAGACGAGAGACCCATCTCCGTTCTCTTTGGATCCAATATTGGACGATCAAAAGACAGTAACGATACTGTTGGGGAGTGTTCTACTCGCCCTAATGAGATTGTTATCGTCATTGACAGGGAATACTGGAATTCAGTGAAAGAGGCTTCTCGTGAAGAACTTATGTTTCACGAGCTCGGACATGGTCTTTTGCAAAGAAACGAGCATTGCGACACCACTATGGACGCAGGCGATGGTAAGCAGCAGAGGATATCTCTGATGAGTGCTTACATGGGAGATGCGGATGACTATCTCGCACGTAGAAACCAATTCCTTGACGAGCTCTTCGAGCCTGACGAACGATGTGAGGAAGCTAATGACAAAGCTCCTACTCGGAACAACTCACCACGTCAGCGGGACCTTGAAGTCAAAGGCGAGTTGCCTAGCATACTTGAAAGCGTATCGCGTCTTGGTCTCAGCTATCCGCCATTCTAACTCGGTGAACGAGGTTCTTTTCAAGATAAAGTTATCGGAGCGTAAGGCGAAGTACATCCGCAATAATATGTTTAGCAATGAGAGGAAATACTGGATTCTAGCGCACCAGCAAGCCAGGGATATAGTGAACTCTGTAGCAATTAGGTTTGTAACAGGTGGAAGGTATTCAGACCTTAAGTGGATCCACAGTTGGGAGCAAGAATGAACTTCAGCTTATATACGCTCACAAAAGCAATGCAGAGCTTGAAGACAGCCATTGCTGGAACAAACTATATCGAGGACGATAAGCTTAAGACGTTCAATGTTGAAGTTGAGATGGTCGAGGAAGATCCCGGCAACGGAGTAATGATGCCGCTTTTAAAGCTCGTTACCTCTGGTACTAGACCAAGCAATAGTATGCAAGGTCCAGCACACGTTAAGTTTGAGCTTGAGATCTTCCCCGAAGAAGAGAAGAAGTCTCCGAAACTAACAGTAACAGAGACTCGCGAAATTACATGATTTGACCAGGCGAAACTGTAGATCCTGAGACGGGACCTGGGATACCACCGCCAACGCCGACGATAGATTGACCAGGAACGACCATGGCATTACTGGTGATCTCAGAGACGATATCAGCAGCAATCTCAGAGATAGCATCTGCCATCTTCTTCCACTGCTCATCAGCAACCGGATCATACTGATCTCCTTTGGCAGCAGCGGGACCGAAGTTCTTCTTCAGACCGTTATAGATACTTTCTTTCATCTTTGATTTCATAGCAGACGCAATTAAAGGCATAGGTATACTCCTAGGCCTATTATACTCTGTCAGTATAAGAAGGAAAGGAGACCTTCATGCCCTATATTAAACAAGAAGATCGTTCTCGCTTTGAGCATTGGCTACGTGGAGCTGCTCTATCCCCACCTAAGACTGCTGGCGAGTTGAATTATGTTATCACTAGGCTCGTACATACCTTCCTAGGTACCGATGCCAAATATCAAAACTTTAATGATGCCATTGGCGCGTTAGAGGGAGCAAAGCTTGAGCTTTACAGACGGCAAATCGCTCCATACGAGGACAAGAAGATCAGTGAGAACGGGGACGTGTAAAGAATGCGGCAATTCTTTTGAAGCCAAAAGCTTAACTAAGAAGTACTGTTCTCGTACTTGCTCAGGTCGTCATTTTCATAAGTTAAATAGAGAACGTAGGTTGCTCGCTAGCAAATCAAAGCGTAAAGAAGATCCACGTAGCCTTAAAGACAGAAAACTTCGGGATCGCTACGGCATTACAGTTGACCAATACGACGAGATGGTTAAAAATCAAAACGGTCAATGTAAGATTTGTAAAGAGAGTGTAAAACTTCACGTTGATCATTGCCACAAAACAGGCCAAGTAAGAGGACTGTTATGCAATGGTTGTAATAGAGGATTAGGTTACTTTAATGACAACATCGACAAACTTATCAGCGCAACCACCTACCTTAGTGGAGATATTCAGTGATGGCTCGGCGACTACAGCTGACTTACCCGGGGGATGGGCATATGTCATTCTCGTGGACGGCGTCAAGCAACGAGAAAACTCTGGATCTCTTGCTAAAGCTACTAACAACGTTGCAGAGCTTACTGGGGCGATCGAGGGTTTGCGTGACGTCGCATCAGATCCGGTGCTCAGCAAGGCGACTACAATTACTCTCGTTGCGGATTCACAACTCGTCCTCAAGTACGCAACAGGTGAGTACCAATGCAGGAAGTATCATCTCGTCCCGCTATACATACAACTCCGAAAATACTTCGGACAACTCAAAGCAACAACCCGATGGGTAAGAGGTCACACAGGCGATGAGCAAAACGAAAGGTGCGACGAACTCGCCAAAGCCGCTCGCGAGGCTCAATCAACCCAAAGTGTACACAAAGACCCCACCGTGGCTAGAGTGCCATAGAGGCATCAACGACTACGTCGATAGCCTCATCTTAAACAAGATCCTGCTTGTTAAGCACACTCGCCTACTCACTGTGATCCTGGGAAAACTAGGGTTATCAACCTGCAGACATAGAAATGAAATGTATTACGAGAATCAACGTCTAATTCAACAAGGCAAGATTCCTGTTACACCTCGGCCACCAGACTTTGCTAGGTCACCGTATAGCTATGGTTGGGGTTTGAAAGAGTCAAAAGACTACGTAGAACACGTCGTCAATAAGATTGCTTTAAGCGCTAAAGCTAGATCCACATCCACATGACCTAGTGGCTTTAGGATTGATGTATTCGAATCCTTTACCATCTAGACCATCGCTGTAATCCACCGTTAAATCAGATAGAAATAGCCACGACTTAGGATCCACGTAAACGGCAATGCCATCTTGATCCAATCGCTTATCTTTATCAGAGGCGTTATCGGCAGTGATCCACTCCATCTTATAAGAAAGACCGGAGCAACCACCACCGACAACAGAGACCTTGATAGCACACTCTTCTAGTGGCTTAATAGATTTGAGATATGTAAGTGCTTTGTCAGTGAGAATCATTATAATCCGCAGACTCCTCCTACACATTCTACCTCTTTCTCTTCAAAAGTAACACCCTCGTTTGAGAGAGCTTCTTCAAGAGAACAACGCGTCAATGGTTGCCCACCGCGACATCCGTCAGGATAGACGGTGAAGCCACGAAGACGCTTGGCGTACTTGAGTAGGATTGCAGCATTCTCAGCTACAGTATCTGGGTTATTGTTGAGTGAACCCCACGATGGCATGTTGCACGTGGAGCTGATAGCCATGTCAACATATTGTTGAACATCAGCTTGGAACTTAACTCTGTCCCTAAACGAAATGTCGTACGAGTCTTGAATGTCTTCCAGCCTAACGCCATCGGCCAATAGACGCTTAACTGCGCCATCAACTACGTACTGATACATCCACTTGCCATCCTTAAGATAGCGACGCTTGTAGGCCTTACAGAACAACGGTTCAATGCCCGTAGTGGTTTCAGCGATGATGCCAATCGTTCCATTAGGAGCAATAGCACGAACGCCCTTAGGAACTGTAACGCCTAGTTGCTTAGCGCCAACGAAGGCAGCAGAGTCAGACTCACGCTCGTATGTGGCGAGCCAAGCATGAAGCTCAGGAGGACAACCGTACTTATGACCACGCTTCATGAGCCATTCATGGATACCACCGAGACCTAATCCAATGCGGTTGTTCTTATCGCCAATCTCACGGATCTTCTCGTTAGGGAGATCGCTGTAGATTGAACCGCAGAGCAGGAATAGCACAGAGGCTTTAATGACGTCCGCAAACTCTTTCTTGTCAGAGATTCGGTTGATCCAGATTGTGCCTAGATTGCATTTGTCAGAGTCATCTTCAGATACAACCTCAGTGCAAGCGTTGCGAAGTGATTCTGCGTCGCGGCGGAAGTTGAATGACATACCTGGCTCAGCACTGCTGAATGCCTGATAGCAATTCTTCATCCATACTTCTTTTGCGTGTGCATGGTTAGGATGGGTTTCGTCTTCTACAGCAATGAAGAAATCTGTATCGTAGATGACAGAGATATTGGTTCCCTCCATCGGAAGACGGAAGTTGAAGTCTCTTTCCTTCATCGCTCTAAGTTCTTCACTATAGTTCTTAACGTTCATGAACTTAAAAACATCTTTGTGCCACCAGCTTAATCCAGCCCAGATAGCAGAACGACGCTGACCGCCTTGCATAATGAAGCGACCATTTTCGTTGATGAGCTCCATCAAACTGATTGGACCAGTACAGGTTCCACCAGTTCCCTTAATAGGAGCACCATCGTAGCGGATGTTAGAGTAATCAACTCCGATGCCTCCGCCAGTGAGTAGAGCTTCGGTACATTTCTTAGTGAGATCTGCCCAACCTTCGCGCGAATCCTCGGCGCGGAATAGGAAGCAGTTATTGACTTGGTGGAATTTACGACCTGCAGAATAAAGGTAGCGACCGCCTGGGATAAACTTACGGTCAATCATAAACTGTAGAATTTTTTGCTTGGTCTTTGAATCTAAATGTTGTCCACAGACAGAATTAACAACTCTGTTGCAAGTATCCTCCCATTTCTCTGTGCCATTCATGCTATATTTTTGCATGTAAATGTCTTGGCTGAATTTGCTGGAGAATACGTCGTAACTGCCTTGTTGCATTTCAAAAGCCTCTTGCTTGTTGATTGAGATTTAGAAGTAAATTGTACTCATCTTGATCGTTTTTAGTACAATATTATTGTATCAAAAACATCACCCAACAACGGAGAAAAGATGAGCGAACGAGTGAAGCTGGTTGCAACGACTAGTGGTGCTGGGGAATTAGTTAACAGAAGTGCGCAGGACATCATCGCGTACATCACACGAGTTTCAAATCCTACGAATCAGGCAAACTTCGAGACTGCGCCGAAGCTATTAGCTTATTGTATCAGGAACTCTCATTGGTCTCCGTTCGAGCATGCTTACATGACGCTAGAAATTACTACATCGCGAGCGATTGCTGCTCAGATTCTCAGACATCGTTCCTTCACGTTCCAAGAGTTCTCTCAGCGCTACGCGAAGGCTACCGAAACGGTACGTTACCCTGCACGTCGTCAAGATCTTAAAAACAGACAGAACTCTGTTGACGACATGAATCAAGAAGACAGAGATTGGTTTGATCAAGCGCAAGCTACTGTCGACGCAACTTCGATGTCGCTATATGAAGAAGCTTTGAAAAGAGGAATTGCAAAGGAACAAGCTAGGTTCCTTCTTCCCTTGAATACCAAGACTACCATCTACATGACTGGTTCAGCTCGCTCTTGGATTCATTATATTGAACTTCGTTCTGCTAATGGAACTCAGCAAGAGCATATGGACTTGGCAATCGATGCTAAAAACATTTTCACGGAGCAGTTCCCTGATATTGCAAACGCCCTTGGATGGGTAAAGGACAGTGTATGAACAGGAATCAGATTGTTTTGGCTATTGGAGCATTGCTGTTAATTGTTGGTGGAGCTGGATTGGCTCGCCGCGCTGGATATGCTGAAGGTAGGTTCACGGCTTGCAAAGACGTGTTTGATAGGTTCAACGCTCTTGCTGGACAAGAATTGTACGTCTGCGTGAAAGAGAACGGAGATGCTCACCTAACTTCTCCTATCGCTCCTGGCGTGAAGATTAAGTTGAATGGTGAACTCGCTGATTAACGACCAACTTTTAGGTTTTCGCTTGGATGGGCAAGGATATGGTTGCTCATACCTTGTGCAAGGTGAGCTGTGTTCCTGCTGCTGTTGATCATTTGCTTTAGCTTGGCTTTGTTGCCTGCATTAGCAGTAGATGCATCGACAATCTTATGTGCATGTGCTTTAGCGGCAGCATGATCTTTCATTTCACTTACTTCACGAACATGATCCATATTGAAAGCGGAGCTGCCTTTATGAGGAGCTTCTGGACCAGCTTTATGGAGTTCCCACTGACCACCCTTGTTAACAGTCATATGCTCAGACATAGCCATGGCACCTGCCATGTCTCCAGAACCGTCAGTCTTAACGACATTCTGTTCGCCTGAATAAGACTCGTTTACATTCTTGTTAAGGGATTCTTTAGCGTCTTGAAATTTCTTAATAAGTTCGTCAAGCTTTTCCATAACCCTATTTTACCATGTCCGCCCAGTAAGTGATCTGTAGAATAAAGTGTAAGGAGTACATATGGATATCAAGGACATTCTCAAGAAGAGTAGATCGTCTAATAAGGATGAAATCTGGGTTAATAAGTTCGATGAAGAGTCCGCCCAAGAGTTCAGAGAAGATCTGCTAGATGCAGCTAAAGGTGATCCTCAGCGCCCTATCGTCATCTACATTGACTCCTATGGTGGCCTACTCGATTCCCTAGCTAAGATGCTGGCCACGATGGATGAAATCTCTAACCCGCTCATTACTGTCTGTATGGGCAAAGCTATGTCTTGCGGAGCTGTTCTCCTGAGTCATGGAGACATCAGGTTTTGCGATAAGTATAGTCGAGTGATGATCCACGAAGCCTCTGGTGGAGCAGGCGGAGACGTCCACGACGTACACGCAGATGCTGAAGAGCTTAAGCGTGTCAATACCAAGTTCCTTGGACTCTTGGCCGATAACTGCGGCATCAAGGGTGGGTATCAAGGTCTTCGAGAAATGATTAAGAACCAAGACGGAAGGGATTGCTACTTGGATGCGGATGCTGCTGTTAAGTTCGGCATTGTAGACGTAGTTGGCCTACCTAAGGTTGACCAACAGACTGTGAACTCTGTCACCATGCTTCCTGAGAAGAAGAGAGTTCGTAAGTTCAGTAAGATTCAGAATCAACCTAAAAATAAAGCTTCGAAAACCAAGAAGGCTAAAACCGATTCTAAATAACTATCGGAGGATTGCCATGAGTAATGATCAAGCGCAGAATGATGGAACGTTAATCGACGCTACCCGAGAAGTAGTGATCACTCCAGATGACGCTAAGGCGGTTCTGGAGTTCTGGAAGCATTTCGAGATTCCAGTGCTTCCGCAGCTTCAAACGTCCGTAGATAAGTTCTGCAATGAACCTACGTTCGAGAACCAGGAAGAAATCAAGTATTACATCTGCAAAGCCATCCATGAGACTAAGCACGAGGCATTCACTGACGAGATGTTCGAGAACATCCGTGGTGAGTCTCAGAGCGTCTCGTTCGATATCGAGTTCGATAAGCAGCTCGAGGCCACCCTCTCTGACGAGGAAAAGAAGTCGGATCAAACTTAAGTTGCCAAGGGACCTTGACTGTTATAATTAAGTCAAAGGAGTCTGCTTGACTAAAAGACTTAAGAAGCGTATTCGAGAGGTGTGTGGGCTTGACAGTCTAAGTAAAGAAGACCGTGCTATAAGGATCCAGGAAATCCTAGACAGCACTGACGAAAAGCAAGCTATTTGTAACCAGATCGTAGGAACTAGTTTTAAGGACATTGAGAAAGCACTCGTTAGTATTAAAGGCAAAGTCTCTGATGCCGAAGAACTAGCTCAAGAGATACCTGAGAAGGTATATCCAGAAAAGCAATCCTTTGATCGCGAGATCAGAGCAAGTAATTTAGTTGAAGTAATGGACCCAAAAGAGGTAGCGTGGCTTGTAGAACAATCAACAAAACCTCTAGAACCTATTGCTACTCCTGAGACCTTTAACCATACCGATTACGATACTTATTCGTTAGAGGAGGTTGCGGCGTTGATGGACTGCAACTACCATCCTTCAATGTTTAAGCGTAAGAGGAACACCTAATGGGCTTCTTTGAAGATGATCGCATAAGGCGCAAGAACGTGGTTCATAACCAAGCACAGCAACTGTATGATAACCTTCGCAAGGAAGGTCTATCGAACACAGAGATTCAACAGTACGTTACTGGCATTCAACCTGCCGACCCATCCCGAAACGAGATTCACTTAGCGGTATTATATATCGCTAAAGGAGATCAAGATGGGGAGTCTACTTAAGGTACTTATTCCGTTAGTGGCACTCACTGCTATTGCGTTCGCAGCACAGCTTCGACCTGAAGTTCAGAATAGTAAGAACTGGGGAATGAATGCTGTCGACGCTGTCGAAGCGCTAGACTATACCCAAGGATCACCAAAAGTCGTTGTCGCTGTCATCGACACAGGCATCGATGCAAGACATGAATTCTTAGCAGGAAGTTTGTGGAGTAGTGGTGGTAGAGGTATCGCTTCGTACTACGGTTGGAACTTCCTCAACGATAAGCCGAACCCGAATGATGACCACGGGCATGGTACACACGTTGCTGGCATCATTCACCAAGTCTCTCCTCTCGCTACAATCCTCCCAATCAAATACTATTCAGACGCGAATAGCGGTGCTGTGAACCTTAGGAACACAGTTTCGGCTATTCGCTTTGCTATTAGCAAGAAAGTAAAGATCATCAACTATTCCGGCGGTGGACCAGAGTTCTCTGAGGATGAGTACCTTGCATTGAAAGAGGCAGAGGCTAAGGGAATCTTAGTTGTTGCTGCAGCTGGGAACGAGCATGAGAACACCGATCTAGTTTACAATTACTACTATCCTGCGAGCTATCGCCTCAGCAATGTCATCTCTGTCGGAAACGTTGACAGCCAAAATTACATGGTGCCTAGTTCCAACTACGGAAAGGCTCGTGTTGATGTTGCTGCGCCAGGCGAACATATCTTCAGCTCTTTGCCTGGAAATCGTTATGGCTGGATGACTGGAACCTCTCAAGCAACTCCGTTTGTCTCAGGAATTGCAGCGCAGCTCTGGGCGTGTAATTCTAAGTTAACTTATGTTCAAGTTAAGTCAATTATTGAGTCCACCGTCGACAAGTATCCTCAACTTGAAAACAAAATTCGTACAGGTGGAAAGGTGAATGCGCTTGCTGCGCTTAATAAAGCTATGGTGAAGGGACATTGCGCTCGCTAAAATCTTAGTCTTCGCTAGGGTAAAATAGTAGTAACCCTAGGAGGACACATGGGTCAGAAACAAAGCATTGGTAGTTGGTTCAAGAAACTCGGTAGGAAAGCGCTTAGTCTCGCACTTGATGGAGCAGCGCTAGTAATGATTCTTGGCGCATGTGGTTATCTAGTTGTAAGAGCTCCAGAGATGCATAGACAGTGGCTCAGACATTCAGTTGGCGAGCGCGTCTATATGATCAAAGGTAAGATGGATGGCGGCGGTGGTACCGGCTTTGCTTTTAAAGCTAAAAGTGGAGTCACTTACACAGTCACCAATGCTCACGTATGCGAAGGTGCTCTCACTCAAAGCGAAGATAAGACTAGCTTGCTAGTTGTTAAAGGCAACGGCATTGCTATCCCACGTAAAATTCTTGAAATCTCTGACTCAACCGATCTCTGCATCCTTGAAGGCATGCCTGGGGTTGATGGATTAGAAACTGGTTCTGCTCCTGGAGCCGGACAACAGCTCAACGCAATTGGACACCCTCTATTAAGACCTCTCACCGTCTCGCAAGGTGACGTCATCGCTAAGCAAGACATGTCGATCCCCGATTACATCATTCAATCTCAAGAACAAGAAGCAGCTTGCAACAAGCCTAAGAATGAGATTAAAGACTTGGATCTTGAGTTCTTCGGTCAACCAATCCATCTTCGTGTTTGCTTCACGACGATAAAAGGTGTATATCAAACCACTGCTCGGGTTCTTCCCGGCAATAGCGGCTCTCCAGTTGTTGACTGGAAAGGCGATGTTGTAGCTGTAGTTTTTGCCATGGATCAAGCAGGATGGGGTTACTTTGTCTCTAACGAAGACCTAAAGACGTTCCTTTCGAAGTATTAAAATCATTTCGTATAATCTATTAAAGGATTATATAATGATTAAGAAACCGATGCTCGCAGATACGTGCGAAGACCCTGGTCTATTGTCTTTTCCAGTTCTTGCTTCACCAAAGCTAGATGGAATTAGGAGCTTAAAGATCAAGGGTAAAGCTCAGAGTCGCAAGTTCATCGATATTCCTAACGAACATATTCAAGATATGTTCAAAGCACTTCCAAACAACTTAGACGGCGAGCTGATGATTAAGGGTGGAACCTTTAACCAGATTCAGAGTGCCGTTATGTCTGAAGACGGTACTCCTGCCATTGAGTACTGGGTGTTTGATTACGTCAGCTCTGGCATCGCAACCCCGTATCACGTCCGCATGCAAGAGCTCGAGGCATTAGACCTACCAGCCTGGTGTGTAAAAGTAATTCCGAAACTAATTCATAACGTAGATGAATTGATGAAATATGAGGCCGAGTGTCTCGCTAAGGGATTCGAAGGCATCATGGTCCGTAGTCTAGAAGGTCCGTATAAGTGTGGCCGCTCTACTGTTAGAGAAGCCTATCTACTTAAAATCAAGCGCTTCAAGGACTCAGAGGCAATTATCCTGGATTTACAGGAGAGGATGCACAATGGTAACGAAGCTCAAAAAGATGCTTTCGGACGCACGAAACGTTCTTCTCATAAAGCTAACCTTGTTCCAGATGGGACCTTGGGGAAGTTTGTTGTACGCGATCTCAAGAGTGATGTAGAGTTCGATATTGGCACCGGCATGGATGATGCGCTGCGCCAAGAAATCTGGGATCATCGCAAGAAGTATGTCGGCAAAATAGTGAAATACAAGTATCAGGAAGCGGGTATGAAAGACAAGCCTCGCTTTCCTGTGTTTTTGGGTTTTCGTGACCCAAGGGACATGAGCGAATAATGCTTTCATTGGAAGAAAGACTTAAGGCCATAGAGATTCTTGTTAACTGCGACAAGAACAGAATTCACAATAGTATCTATGTGAATGGCCAATGCGTCACCATGATGGAAGGTCTGTTGCGTATGGGCTTTGGTGGGTATGCTTCCATGGGCGATGAGCAACTGATTCGCTGCATGCAGAAAGCCGCTAAAGAGCACGGTGACTACAATGCTCAAAGTTTTATTTCCAGTCTAGCTTTTGACAAGGTTTTCCTTGGAGGATAAATGATCGACACTCTATACCTACCCTTCGACACGGAAACCGGTGGTCTCACGAAAGAGAGTTCTCTGCTTACTGCTCACTTTGCTGTGTGCGATGCTAAGCTTAACATCATTGATGAGCTTGATCTAAAGATGAAGCCAGATGATGGGCAATATAACGTTGCAGCTGAAGCGCTAGAGATCAACAAAATTAACCTCATCGAGCACGATAAGATTGCACTCACCTACAGCGCAGCTGGTGGTGCACTCAGGCAGTTCCTCTGGACTCACAGCAAGAACGGCAAGTTCAAACTTGTTCCTGTCGGTAAGAACGTAGGATTTGATGTTGAGAAGGTGACAGACAATATTCTGGGCAAAAAGACCTGGAACCAATTTGTCTCCTATCGCCTATACGACATCACTGGCTTGGTGATGTATTTGAAGCGCCAAGGCAAGCTTCCCCAAGACGCACCAGACAATCTGGAAGGACTCTCTAAATACTTTGGCTTTGATTTCGTTGCGCACACTGCGCACACTGCGCGAGGCGATAACATGGCTGGTATCGAAGTGGTTAAAAGACTAGAGGCTCTCTAATGTACGATCATCAGTTGTACCTACGTAAGGCTAGTGCTGGATCGTGGGCGGTGGTGAACAAGCTCGGAATGGAGCTTCATACATTCATTAGGGCTGCTACACCGTCGGAAGCTATGGAGCTCGCTAAGGCATGGGCTTCGAGCTGGAGCTCGGTAGAAATCATATATGAAGACGAAAAAGAAAACCGAGATAGAGTGTCTAGCTCGACTTAATGAGCTAACCGGCGGCATAGACGATATACTCGCTTTCCTGTTAGAGGAGAGGGTCATCACTGTGGACGAAGTGAAAACCGTTAAGACTTCCTCCAACATTCCTCAGGAGATGCAGCATCTGCTGAAGAACCTCAGTGAGACTAACAGGATCCAACTTTTGGAATACGAGTGGACGATATTACCTGTCGAACGGGTGAAGATCTTTATGGTCACCAACATGTCCAGCAGAGACTTCACCTACAATTTCTGAGGTAGCTATGGTCTTGGGGCAAAAAGAAGCTGTTATTCAGTATTTCATGGCTGCATTTCCAACGTTTGTCCAGTTCAAGGATAACGCGTTGGCAGTACTTAATGCCACTCAGCTTGAAGACCTTAAGGGAGCAGTCGCCGCTGGCATCTTGGCCGGTACTATCAAGTACGGTAAGGACCTAAATAACACTGCAGAAGTAAACACTTACGCGCGCTCCATGGTCATGAATCACCTTAAGAAGGCGCCTGAGCTCAACGGTGGTGTTGCAAAATCTGCCACGCCGGCCAAAGAAAAGCCTGCAAAGCAAGATAAGTCTGGTATAAATAAGGATATTCTTCCCGACGAGTTAAAAGCCGTTGTGGAAATGTGTGAGTCTACCTAATCGAGGGTTGACGCGCTCCCAGCGCCCGAACTTGTAGTCAAGTTCCTCACACCCTAGGTTCTATAGCGGGGATGGAGAAATAGTGTCTCGCGTGGCTCATAACCACGATAACGTCAACTGCGAGTGTTGACTCCGCAACCAAATTCCGAAACAAATAAACCACATCGAAATAATTCCCTTTAGGGGTCCCAATGAGTGAAACCCTCACTAAGCAGGAAATCCAGTCTCGTATCATGGAAGTTCAAAAAGAGTATAGTGACCTCTCTGCTCGTCTGAAAGAGATTCAGGCAGAAGAAAAGCGCAGTCGTGCTCGCTCTATGTTCGGTGAATACAAGCTAAAAGTGTCTTGGTACGGTGACATCCACGAAGAAGCTAAGATAATGGAGTCAACCGACGAAGACTTCAAGATTGCTGAGTTCGACGAGATCGGACAGCCGATGGCAGTTTATCCTGGTGGGATGGGAACCTTCGATGCCTATGTCCTCATCAAGTCTGAAGAGGACCTTCCGCGTCTCAAAGACGTCTATCGTCGCCTCAATGCTGCTCGCACTCTTTTAAGCGGCAAGAAAGATAAACTTCCGTCGAAGAACCGTGACAAGATGGTGGCCCAACTTATGGGGGAAGTGTATGACGAAAAAGAATCAACGTAAATATATTGCTTGGGCAGCTCGTCGCTATGGGCGGGTGAAGTTGATATTCGGAAACATCGACGCTGGTTGCCAACTTTTTCGTACCCTCGACCGCAGAGGTTATTCCAAGCACAAATACCCAGAAGATGCTGTTTATTACAGCTCGTGCTTCATGAACGACTATGCTGAACGAGACGATGATAAATATGGCATCGATTTCAAGAAACTTAATCTCAATAAGACTATCAAGGAAATGTACGCGTATGATCACCACGACGGCATCTCCTTGAAATTAGGATTGGTAAGGGATACAGCAAGATCTTAAAGAAGTTTTAGGAGACTCTATGTGGACTCTTATTGCCATGTTAGTTACACACTTTGTAGCAGACTTTCTTCTACAGTCTCGAGAGATGGGAAAGAAGAAGTCTTCAGAGCCTAAGTGGCTACTCGCTCACTTAGCAATACAGTTTGCATGCTTTCTGCTTTACGGCTGGAAATTTGCTCTATTAAATACTCTGGTTCACGGCGCGATTGACTGGCATATTTGGCGACTTTATAAGTTGTCTGTATATGTTCGCATTAAGCGCTCAGTGGCTAAGCTTGAACAAACCTTCGCCAAAAAAGAAGGTGTTGCTGCATGGTTCACTGAAGCACAGCGTGAGCAGCAATACGACCACGAAGCCAATACATGGCAATACTGGGAAGATCATTGGTTCTATGCAACTATCGGCCTTGATCAGCTTCTGCACATGATCACCATCGTTGTTCTTTTCTTCGCGGGAGTTTAAATGAAAATCGCTATCTACCCAGGCAGCTTTAATCCTTGGCATAAGGGTCACGAGGACGTTTTGAACAAGGCGCTCATGGTCTTCGACAAGATCTATGTGGCCCGAGGCTTCAATCCTGAGAAGGATACAGTTAAGGGTACGACTGCGTTTGAGACTGTGTTTGATCGTCTGCCGGCGTTGGAGTTCGATAACCCTAACGTGGAGTTTATTGAGTTCTCCGGTCTATTGTCAGATCAAGTGACACTGCTTGGCGCGCACGCTGTCATCAAGGGCTTGCGGCACGAGCAAGACTTACGTTACGAAATCACCCAGCAGTACTGGAATGAAGACCTTGGCATCGAAGTGCCCACCTACTATGTGGTCGCTGACCGCGAATTGGTACATATCTCTAGTACTGCAATTCGCATGCTGAACAAAGTAAAGGGAAAATAACATGCCAATCAAAGGCGTAGTGAGCAAAGCAAGTATACCAATTAAGATCTGGTCGGACCTTTCGTCCGTTGAATCCGCAGCAATTGACCAGCTTACTAATACGGCAAACCTCCCTTTCGTGTTCAAGCACGTTGCCGCCATGCCGGATGTGCACCTTGGCAAAGGTGCAACTGTTGGAAGTGTTATCGCTACTAAAGGTGCGGTCTGCCCAGCAGCTGTTGGGGTCGACATCGGATGTGGCATGATGGCTGCTCGCACCGACCTTGATCCTAAGGTCGTGCAGGACAAGATCACTGCGATTAGGTTGAGCATCGAGCGCTCCATTCCTGTTGGCATGGACTCTAACAACAAGATTACAACTTCAGTTGAAAACTGGAAACAGTGGGGTAACTGGGAAGATCTTTCGGTCATCGGCCATAAGGGCAAAGATACCGCTGAGATGTTCAAGCGTGCAAAGAGCCAAATCGGTTCTCTTGGCGGAGGCAATCACTTCATCGAGATCTGCATCGATACCAACAATGCTGTGTGGGTGATGCTACACTCTGGTTCTCGTAACCTCGGCAAGGTCGTGGCTGAACGCCATATGGACAAGGCTAAGGACTTGATGAAGCAGATGTTCATCCACCTTTCAGATCCTGATCTTGCCTACTTCGCGCAAGGAACTCAGGAGTTTCAGAACTACGTAGCTGACGTCGAGTGGTGCCAAGAGTATGCGGCCCAGAACAGACGTGAGATGATGGCTCGAGTATTGAAGGACCTGAGCTACGCGGTCCACGGTGAACCTGATGCGATTAATGTTGATATGAAGGTAAACTGTCATCACAACTATATCGCAAAGGAGAATCACTATGGCGAGAACGTACTTATCACCCGTAAGGGAGCGGTCAGGGCGCGTGTGGACGATCTTGGTATTATCCCTGGTTCTATGGGCACCCGCTCTTATATTGTTCGTGGTCTCGGTAACGAAGAATCTTTCTGTTCTTGCTCGCATGGAGCAGGACGCCGTATGTCTCGCGGAGAAGCTAAACGACGATTCACGATTAACGACCTGCAACAGCAGACTGCAGGAGTAGAGTGTCGTAAGGATGAGGGAGTTCTCGACGAGATTCCTGGAGCTTACAAAGACATCGACGAAGTGATGCAGAACCAAACAGACCTGGTTGAGGTTGTAGCGCAGCTTCGACAAATCATGTGCATTAAGGGGTAGTATGTTCTGGAAAAAGAAGAAGGTCGTTAAGTCGGAGAGGTTTGTGTACGAAGTACGTAAGTACAACGTGCGCAAGGCCACTATCCGCTACGTCACCAAAGAGGGACATATTGCGGAAGAAGTTGTCTACGGCAACATCGATCAGCATGTAAGTTGCAACCACGAGATCTTCCCTCCTCACGTCCAAGACGTTATGGACGGTGTAGTTGGTAACCATATCTACTGGAAAACCAACGGTAATGGCAACCAAGGCATCATCTTCCAAGACATCAACGGCGTCTACCACTATGATCAATCTTACAAGAACGCAACAGTTACCTCCGTAGAGGATCACTGGATCGACTACAATGAGGTTGTCAAGGTGGAGATTATCGATGTCGAAACGTAAACCACTTAAAGTCGTTTGGGAACACGAGCTTCGTCCTACTCCCTTCGTGGACCATGCCACGAAGCCTGTTCCTGATCGGAAGCCAGACACCATCGGCACTAACGGAGTTAAGTACTGGTTCAACGAGATGGTGTCTGCTAACCAAAACAAAGGACCGCATAATGTTGGCTATGATGAAGCCTGGGTAATGGATGTTTGTCCTCGCACCGGTCTGTTAATGACCCTTAATCCTTACAAACTATCATGGCATATTCAGCCTAAGTGGGTTCAAGAAGCGTACCACAACTGGGTTGCAGAAAGGTTTCTGCTAGATGATGCACGATCAAGAGAACCTGTTTGAGATTATTTACGACCGCGATGGCGAAACTAAAGGCAAGACCTTCGAACCCAAGATGCCGGATCGTCCCGCTGACTTCATCCAAGTGATGGATGTTGCTAAGACTCATACTGGTGAGCAGATGGAGGCTAATCACTTCTGGTTCGCTGAGGGTCGCATGATCAACATCAATAACTACTACAACGATGAGGCCAAGGAAACTAGCTTGCAGCATACCGAAAGCCCCGGTGTTTGCAACATGTGTCCTAACTCAGGTCACCTTATGTTCATCAACGAACGCTCCTACCAAGGTTGGGAGTTCGTACGTAAGGATACTCAGGAAGCTTTCGTGGCTTGGCTCACTGAGCAGACCTTGCTTGATCCTGATTCTAATTGATGGTACAATGATATTTGTAGGCCGACAGAGAGTTGGCCGAATAAACAAGGAGTAGATCCGTGGAATACAAATTCTGCGTCTTCATCGGACGCTTTCAGCCCTTTCATCAAGCACACAAGCAAGTAGTCGAACAAGCTCTCACTGAAGCTGAGCAAGTCATTATTGTTATTGGGTCGGCTCGCTGTGCTCGCAACATCAAGAACCCCTGGACCTTCGACGAGCGCGTCGCTATGATCAAGGCTTGTTTCAAGCCTGAAGACACTAAGCGTCTTCACTTCATGCCTGCTCGCGACTACTACTACAGCGACAACATTTGGGTCACCCAGATCCAACAAGCGGTTAACAGTATCACTAAGGGCGAACAGAGCATCGCTCTCATCGGCTCGTATAAAGACGGGTCAAGCTATTACATCAAGTACTTCCCTCAATGGGACTTCATTCCTGCCAAGACCGACAAGACTATGAATGCCACTGACGTTCGTAAAGGTATGTTCGAGTCGCTCGACTACAACCCTTCTCCTACCGACTGGCGCAGCTTGATGGCTGAAGGTTCTCTCAGGTGGCTTGACGACAACTATACTGACACAGATCATTATGCTCTGATGAGAGAGGAATATGCGTTCATCGAGTCGTACAAAGCGAAGTGGGCCAACGTTCCCTTCCCTGTCACGTTCAACACGGTTGACGCTGTTGTCATCCAGAGCGGTCATGTTCTGGTTGTTAGACGTAAGTTTAACCCGGGTAAAGGACTCATCGCGCTCCCTGGCGGTTTTATCAAGCAGAGCGAAACGCTCGAAGCAGCCGCGATCCGAGAGCTCAAAGAAGAAACTGGCATCAAGGTAAACAATGCGATCCTCCAGTCAAGTATCGTCGAAAAGAAGGTCTTTGACCATCCGGGCCGCTCTTTGCGAGGACGCACTATCACGCATGCATTCTGCCTTCGACTTCAAGCCGGAGACTTACCAGAAGTTAAAGCTAGCGACGATGCTGAGCAAGCTTTTTGGCTCCCGCTTATGGATGTCGCTAGACTCGAACCCGAGTTCTACGAAGATCACGCTCACATTATTGAAGCCTTTATCCATAAATTTTAATGGGAGAGTTTACAATGCAATTCGTGAACGATCTCAAAAAGACGGTGAAGTTTGAAGGTGAAGTGCAAATCTCTAAGTTGCCGCAGCTGTATCGCTGCAGCATAGAGTTTGCTAAGCTGCAAGACAACGCGGAGCTGAATAGGATTCTAGCTTTGGTTCCACTCACGGGCAAATACAAGTACGTGAGCATTGATAGCAGGAGTCACATGCTTATGAAAGGCATGTTCCCTTGTATTCCAGGTTGGCACTGCGACGACTTCTATCGTCCTGAGTATGCCAATGGCCAACCAGATCTCGAGGGCGTGAATGAGGCAGCTCCGGCTATCCATCACCTATTGGTACTTGGTGATTGCTCTAGAACTGAGTTTCTGGCGGATGACTCTGTGGTACTACCTTCTCCACAGGAAATCATTGCGAAGCACGGATCCGAAGATCCTATCTACCTTCACTATGATCAGCTCATTGAGAAACTCAATCCCAAAACGATATTAGTGGAGCCGAATCAGTTCTATACATTCGGGCCAACAGCGTTCCACAGAGGTTCTGGGGCGACGCATAACGGGTGGAGATACTTCCTCAGGGTCACTGAGTCGAATCATCGCCAACCAAAGAATGAACTGCGTTACCAGACGCAAGTATACACGAACGGTAGGGTAAGCTGGTGAGTAAGAAGAGAAAGCAAGACGATACTCCTGCTGGCATTCAATACTACTTCGACGTCACCGATAAGCGTTTGGTGTTCGTAGGATTGAAGTCGGTTGTGGCTTCGCTGTTTAGAAACCAACTTAGCTTTGCGTTAGGTTGGATGGCTCAGACTGCCGGTGAGCAAACCTTACAGATGAGGACGTTTGAGTATCCCATCTATAAGAACAAGGTATTTAAAGGATTCAGGACTGCTTTGGTGGTCTTTGAAAACGGAGTAGACATCAATCACGACGAAGTGAAGAAGTGGCTCTCTGCTAACAACGTAGGTTAATAGTGAATTAACTGAAAGGAACAATATGAAAGACTTAAACGATAACATTCTGCTCGATACCGATAGCTACAAGCTCTCGCATTGGACGCAATATCCGCCTAACACCACCCACATGTTCTCCTATATCGAGAGTCGTGGCGGGAAGTTCCCAAGCACGGTTATGGCCGGACTTCAACCAATCCTCTATCGCCTCGCTAAGGGGTTCACGATGGCTGATGTAGAAGAAGCTAAGGCATTCGCCCAAGCTCACGGCGAGCCGTTCAACTACGACGGCTGGAAACGCATGTACGAGAAGCACAAAGGTGCATTCCCTGTCAAGATCAGAGCTGTACCTGAAGGCGTAGTCGTCCCAACCCACAATATCTTGGCGTCCGTTGAGTCCACCGACCCTGAGTTCTTCTGGATTGCATCGTGGCTCGAGACTCTGCTCCTTCGCGTGTGGTACCCTATCACCGTAGCAACTCAGAGCTTCCACATCAAGAAGCTTATCCTTCAATATCTTGAGAAGTCGAGCGACGACCCTCAAGGCGAGATCAACTTCAAGTTGCACGATTTCGGGTCACGCGGTGTCAGCAGCTATGAATCTGCCTGCATTGGCGGGTTCGCTCACTTGATCAATTTCATGGGTTCGGACACCATCGCTGGTGTTCGCTACGCCAACCACTACTACAAGCATAACATGGCCGGCTTCTCCATCCCTGCAGCGGAGCATAGCACGATGACCATGTGGGGACGCGAACGTGAAGCAGACGCCTATAGAAATATGGTCAAATCATATGGTAAGTCCGGGGCTCTCTTTGCGTGCGTATCGGATTCTTACGATCTATTCAACGCTGTTGAGAACATCTGGGGCAAAGAACTACGTGGGGAAGTCGTTAACTCCGGAGCAACTCTTGTCGTACGCCCGGACTCTGGAAATCCTGCTGAGGTTGTGCTCAGGACGCTTCAACTCCTTGAGAAACAGTTTGGCGCTACCTACAATAACAAAGGATTCAAAGTTCTAAACAATGTTCGCGTTATTCAGGGTGACGGCATCAACATGGACTCAATCCGCGAGATCCTTGAATATGCAACCCGCGACGGCTACTCTGCCTCGAACATCGCGTTCGGCATGGGTGGAGCTCTGCTACAGCAGGTTAACCGCGATACTCAGAAGTTTGCCTTCAAGTGCTCGCACGCTGTGGTCGACGGACATTCGGTTGACGTCTATAAAGACCCTGTCACCGACCCAGGAAAGAAGAGCAAGCGCGGTACTCTCGACCTTGTCATGTCCTTGGATAAGTTCAAGACTGTCAACGGCACGGAAGCTATCGGCTCTGTGATGAAGACCGTCTTCCTGAACGGTAAGGTCACTAAGGAATACACGCTGGACGAAATCCGCCGTAACGTTTCGGAGTTCTAATGGTTGAAAAAGACGGAGACGTAGGGATCTTCTACATCTGGGACTCCTATCAATGGGAGATGACCCAGGCGACTCTACGTCTCCGTGTTGCCACCCACGAATCTTGGTATGAAACAACCGATGGACTTAACAACGTAGTTGACCCATGGTTTGTTGGCAGCACTAAGCAAGAACTCTATAGACGTATGAGTTGTCAGCTCAAGAAGAATCTTGATGAAGCTGAGAAGAACCTGAAGAACGCACGGCGAAATCTTCGGAGATTCAAAAAGTATAATCCAAATAGATGATTAAACCGGGACGCTACCGACATTATAGAGGAGGAATTTACGTGGTGCTTTTCACTGCGACAGATTCTGAAACGAATAAACCAACGGTAGTGTACATGAACGAAGCACATGGCACGTACTATGTTCGCTCGTTAAAAGAATTCACCTCTGATGTCGACATGGACGAGCAGCAAATTCCTCGCTTCAAACCACTCGACAAATGAACTATAGATTAAATAAGGTCTCGTTGCACGAGTTCAACATCCAGCGTAAGCGCTGGGTGACTACGGATTCGCGTGTCAGCTACTGGCACGATGAGTTTCACTCTATGCATACATCACCGATCGACTACAGTAGACAAGGTCGAAGCGGCAAACACTATGGAACCTCCACGAAGGAGCACAAGGCGTCTAACGGATTTCTTGTCAACTCATGGAGGGGTGAGGTATTTGGTGGCTAGAGGATTTAAGCGCCCGACTGCAGCACGTATCCCACGATGGCACTCTTACACGGGCGGGTTAGAGCATAACAATATTGTTCGTAGTCGTTTCGTCTCTAGGTATAGATCACGTATGGATCTTTTCGGAGATGCGAATATTGCGATACAGATGAAGCGCGGATACAGGTACGTAAGCGTCGACAAAGGTCTCTCGAAAGCTAATAAGACAAGACCAGAGGTCGACAACGAATTTATGACAGTGCACGGTATTTAAGGAGTAAAGATGATTAAGCAAGACGAAAAGATCGTTGAAGGCTACTTCGAAGTTAAGAAGGTCACTAATTTTGAAGAACTCGCAGAAGGCCAAACTATCAGACTTCCTGAATCTGACCTCTGCTTCCAGAACGAAAACAAGATCGTTCAGCTCAAGTATCATCGTCCGGAAGAAGACAAGAAGGTAGATATCAAGCCAGGCATCTATCGCTTGGTTGAAACTCCTGCCGGCGTCAATACCGCCAAGACCGAGTTCGTCGGCGAACCTCTTCTCACCTCCATCGACAACACCACCAAGATCATTGGCGAAGCTCGCAAGTTCTTTGGCAAGCTTCACGTCTATGAGCGCCTTGGTCGTAAGAAGAAGCGCTCCGTGCTTCTATACTCGAAGCCTGGTATGGGTAAGACCCAAGCCATCATCAAGTTCTGTAACGACTTCGTCGTTGAAGACCCAGGAACTGTTGTTCTTGTGTGGCCAACCTCGGAGATCGACGCTGACTCCATCACCCGCTTTCTGAGCATCGCAGCTGAACCTACTGCTGAGTGCACCCGCATGGTCCTCATCATCGAAGATATCGGTGGTGGCGAGCGTGACGGCGATAGAGGTCCAAGCCCAGTTGACTCTGGCTTGCTCAACCTTCTCGACGGCGTCGGTATCACCTTCAAGCTCCCAACCTTCATCGTGGCTACAACCAACCATCCTGAGAATCTTCTCGAGAGCTTGGCTGATCGCCCTGGTCGCTTTGACCTCATGCTCCAGCTTGCTCCTCCTTCGTTTGAGCAGCGCTGTGATCTCTTGAAGTTCATCGCTAAGCGCGAGATCACCGACCTCGAGAGAGAAGCCCTGAAACTTAAGGGAGTTGAGAACTTCAGCGTCGCTCACATGGGTGAGGTTGTTGTTCGTGCGGAGCTCGACGACAAGACTGTGCCGGATGTTATTAAAGAGCTTATCGCCCACACTGAGCGATTCAAGAAGAACTTCGAAGATAAGCGTGGCCTTGGGCTCGGTATCTAAACTCAAATTCCGAATCTAAGGAGGGATACGACATGAAGACGATAGCATTCCTTTGTTTGTGTTTCCTGGCGATGGGGTGCGCTACGGCGCATCCCACGTTGGAAGACCTCATGCGCGGTTCTTATGAGCATGGTTGCGTAGAAAGTCAAGCGCATACCGAGCTCACCAATCAAAACATTAATCCAAAAGATAGTTCGCAGAGTGCGACGCTTGTCCAGTTCTGCCAGGACGCAGCTAGGTCGTTTAAACCCGAAGAGGTTCAAACCTATGACCCTAGCATGCGTCTTTACTATTCCAAACCAGTACAACGCGAGGTAAGATAACCCTTACCGCGGAAGTGTAGGTTGCACCCCAGGGATTTATAAACCCTTTAAGCACTAGATTAGTGTTGGCGAGTAGAGTTCGATTCTCTCTCCGCGGACCAAAATTATGAGCGACTGGAAGAGTGTCTACAAGATTCGACACGTTCAGCAACACGACGACGGGACTTGGGACGAATACCAAGGAGTCGGAGCTTATGATCTCTGTGCCGAAGGCTACGAACTAATCTACATTCCAACCGCTAAAGTTGTGGCACGGTACAAGGACCACAAGTACGCTCGCAAACAAGCGAGGTATAGGTACCGTAAAGACACCAAGAGGATGGAGAAGATCTTATTCTCTGGTGATATGGACGCAAAGGAGGATCTTCCGACGATGGTAGATTCAACGTGAGGCATAATGGGTTTGTGTCCCCGCCATGCCTATCAGCGTATGATGACACGAGCGTGCGTCTAGCGAGGGCCTTGGAGTGAAACGTACGTATTATGTTAAGGGTTAGGCTAAAAGGTCACCCTTGGAAACTTGGGTGACCTTATTCCTCCCCAAAGGATTTAACATGAACCAGGCAAATGAAGATTTCCTAATTAACAACTTTCCCAACCTATATCCACCTTATGATCCGCTGTATCCGCTCAGTCCCACGAACAATCGTTTCTCTTTCGCTTGTGGCGATGGCTGGTTTGATCTTCTCCGTGAGTGTAGTGCTCGCCTCGAGAAAGAGATCATAAAGCAGAAAGCCATGTTTCCTATGGCACCTCGCGAGGAGCTACCTCATGCTCAGCAGGTCAAAGAGAAGTTCGGAACCTTGAGATTCTATCTCTCAACCGGAACCGACGAGATGTACCAGATTATCAATGAGGCTGAGGAACGCTCCGCTCAAGAATGCGAAGAGTGTGGTCAGCCTGGTTGCCTACGACAAGGCGGCTGGATTTCAACTTTGTGCGATGCACACGCTAACGGTCGTAAACCGTATGGATCTTTTCCTTAAGGAGTAACAATGACTAAGAAGTATACTTTGAATCTTTTGATCTCTGAAGTTTCCAGCCTCTCTGCCTCCCAAGCCTCGAGCTACTCGGCTCTTGCCTCGGCTCTCAGCCCTCGCGCTGGTCGTCGTTCGGCTAAGCTCCGCGTACTCAACAACTTCCTCGGTGGCTCTGCTGCTCGCATCGTGAACGGCACGACCTCCGCTGTCTCTGGCCGCTCTGGTCGCACTCGCTTGCTTCGCGCTCTCCGCGCCCGCAAGTTTGGCAACTAAATCTGAAACTATAGCCAATCAGTTTAAGGGATAGGTTACCTAAGGGTGTGACCTATCCCTTTCTATATCAACTACCCTATGGAGTAAATATGAATCTCAAGCAGATTAAGCTGGGAGCTCTTCTCGTGGTGGGGTTGATTGCCCTTATCACGGTCGTCACTCTCGGTCGTCAGGTCCTCGGTTCCAATGATGCTGGTTACTACCAGATCAAGCAGGCAGCGGTCACTGGTACCATGTCTGTCATCGAAAGCCCAGGTACTTACCTGCGCTTGTTCGCAAACGTAACCACTTACCACGTCTCGGACGTCTACTACTTCTCGAAGAGTGAAGCTGGTCAGGCTGATTCCGATGCCGATCCTATCAAGGTGAGGTTCAACGATGGTGGTACTGCTGAAATCAGTGGCATGATCAAGTTCCGACTTCCATCGGACCCTGCCAAGCAGCTGAAACTTCACCAAGACTTCAAGAACTATAAGGCCATTAAGCACGACTTGATGCGTCAGGTGGTTGCTGAAGCTCTTATGCAGACTTCTCCTCTCATGAAAGCAGAAGACTCGTACTCTACGCGTCGCTCTGAGTTCACCGATATCGCCGAAGACCAAGTCACGGAAGGTATCTTTGAGACTGTTGCGAAGGAGTTCAAAGACAAGGACGCAGACGGCAATGAGTTCATCGAGAAGGATGTCAACATCAAGCTCGACGACAAAGGCCAACGTGTCATTCGCAAGATCTCTCCTTTGAAGCAGTACGGCATTGAAGTGATTCAGTTCGTCATCAAGGACATTGACTTCGATAACACCATCGACGCATTGATCTCCAAGAAGAAGGAAGCTGAACAGCAGAAGGTTGTTGCCAAGGCTAACGCTGAAAAAGCTAAGCAGGACGCAATTACCGCTCGTGAGCAAGGTAACGCTCGTATCGCCACTGAGAAAGCCAATCAGGACGTCGAGAAGATTAAGGAAGTTACGATCGCTCAAAAGGAGTTCGAGGTTGCTCAGCTTAAGCGCAAGCAAGCCGAACAAGACGCTGCTGCTCAGGTCACCACTGGTAAAGCTCTCGCTGAGGTTAATCGCTTGAAAGTCCAAGCCGGTCTGACTCCTCTCGAGAAGGCTACCATCGCTAAGGAAACCGCAATTGGCGTCGCTGCAGAGCTCGCTAAGGTGCAGTTCCCAAGCATGATGGTGATCGGCGGTGGAGCTGGCGGTAAGTCCGCAGCTGATCCGTTCGAAGCTGTCGGCCTTGAGAGCCTCATGCGCATCAGCGACAAGATGGCTCGTGAGAAGAAAGAGTAAGCTAGTATAACGAGACCTGGGACTTATCGTCCCAGGTCTTTTTATTTGGAGGACATATGGTTATCTTGATTGATTTGGCTCTCGCCTTGTTCGTTGTGGTCGGAGCTCTCGTACTTGGAACCCTTGGTGTTATGCTTCTTAAGGAGCTTAATAAGAAGGAAAAATAATGAGATACTTGGTGATGGCAGCTTTGCTGCTTGCTGCTTGCACATCCTCGGACCCTGAGGATGTGCAAGCTGACAAAGAACGTCAGGCTATGCAAGAACGTGAGATGGAGCGTTTGGCTCAAGAACAAGCTGCCGCTCGCTCTCAAGCTTCCGAGCCCGCCGTTGCGGAACAAACTCCTGAGGAGCCGTCAGAGCCGGAAACGCCACCTGAGCCAGACAAGGTTGCACAGTATCGGTTGTTGGAGTACGGTCGAGGACTTACTCCTAACGTGAACTGTCTGTGCAGAGAGAAGAGTGAGTGTGGCATGACCTTCTATGCTTGCGATAACAAAAAGGTTTACGCTTGCATTCATGAGGTTACGTATTCGGTTGGGGAAACTATTCAAACCGATGACAATGCCAACGCTTGTGAATAAATCTACTTAACGATATCTTGAAGACGTCCAGCTCAAATGCCCCGTGCTAAACGATCAGGTTTTTGAGAACATCTGGAAAGAACAGCCGATAGTTTAGGTAGATTCGCGTGGAACGTTTGTTGCGACATCAACCGACGATGTTGTGGAAGGCGTGGTAGCTTCGGCTACTGCGCCTTTTTCATTTGGAGTTTCGTCAACGATGATCTTAGGATCCACTGGTTCCTTAGCGATCTCGTTGAGAGTGATTTTAGGTACTTTCACCTTATTAATGCGGCCATAGATATCGCCTAGGAGCTTCTTCATATCTGCGTTCTCAATAGGCTTCTTAAGGGCATTCTGCCTCGCTTTACGCAAGTTACCGCGCTTCTTAGGCTCAACAATCTTGTCAGCAAGACCAAGTGACACTGCTTCGTGGGCAGTTAGGTATAGATCGCGTTGGCATACGTCCTGCCAGAATTCCTTAGGCATCCTAGAGTTCTTCTCGTAGATATCGTATAGGACATCCTGAAGTCGCTTCATCTCAGCGGCTGTAATTTGAACGTCGGTATGCTTCCCACCGTACTCCTCTGAGCCGTCATGTACCATTACGGTAGCATTAGGTTGAAGATATCGCTCGTCGCAGACAGCAAGGATCCAGGTTGCGGCTGACATGATAGCGCCGCCTCCAAAGAACTTAACTTGACATGGGCAGGATAGGATCTCGTCGTGCAGACGGAGCATAGCATATGGATCACCTCCATAGCTGTTCATATGTATCTCTATAGGCTTCCCAGGCGCGTCTAGGGACATTTTATGCAGCGCACGGATGGCAAGCTCCACTGATGCTTGGGTGAAGTCCCCTGGTGACTCCTCGGTCCAATCTAGACCGACTCCGAAGTAGATCCTGCGGTTCTTGATGTCTACTCCGTACACTAAACTGTCTAGTAGGTCCGTCTTTTCAGCCATTTGTTCCTCGAGAGCACGCGGTAGAATATAAAGGTGTGCTGTTGTAATTATACCAGCTAGAGGAATCGCATGACAAACCATGAATTAATCGAGCTGGCTTTAGAGCAACTCATCGAAGAATTTAAGCGTTCTCCTGAGTCGTTCTCCTACTATGACAATCAGTACACTCCCAACCGTCAGTTTGAGCCAACCATATTCTGGCAACCTAAGATCCAACTTAAAGATGACTTAATGAATGACCCAAATGACATGGGTCGCTCTGTCATCATCTGTATTAGGTCTCTCACTAAGGAAATGAGTTGCTACGTATTTTCTAGGTACCTCTCGGATATCAAAGCTGCCGAGGCCTCTACTCCTGACGCCTCAATGATAGCTCATGCTCGCTTCTTTGAAACCTATCGCTCCATGTTTAGGAAGTTCCGCAAACTTAGGAATATGATCATGAAGCGAGATAAAGAGCGTGACAACGAAAAGTTCTTAAAGAAACTCTGTAAAGTACTTCCTGCCACCTTCGACGATCATCTATTGGGCGACTAAATTCTGAAACTATTTGCTGTCATGAGCAAAAAGATTCGTTTTACGTTAGAGTTTTGCGAAGAGCTCACTCCCAAAGAAATCAACGACCTTGATATTGCAGTTCATCGCGCTATTCGCATGAACGTCAATTCCTATATTCGCAGGGTCACCTTGGAAACCAAACTCCCAGATTCTGAAACTACCAATCATCAACAGGAGAATTCTGATGAAAACCGAGTCGGTAGCTGAGTTTCTAGCGCGTGGTGGTCAAATCACCAAAGTTCCGCCCAAAGAAGAAGTTATTAAGGAACAGAAGTTGAAGTCGTCAAGTGGCGGCCCAGTGAATCTGCTCACGTATGACGAAGCTGAACTCTATTACAGCGAGTCAAAAGCCTCTAAGGGTACGAAGCGTAAAGCAAAACCTCAAGCTAAGCTTGATATCAACGCCTTGCCGGAAGCACTTCGCAAGAAGGTCTTGGAGGAAATGAGTGATGGCCCAGAAGACGAAGAAAACGAAGACGACGACGGATTCGACTCAGAAGAAGACGACTTCGAAGACGATTACGAATAGCGCTCCGCCCGCCAAACCTGGATACCTCACTATCCAGGTCGCAGACCCAGAGCTCGAGGCTCTGGTTAATCTGCTTCAGTTTAGCAAGAAAGCGTTCCGTATCTTGGCCGACAAAGCTCTTGCTGACGCCGACCTCGACTCCCATAAAACGCTAAATGCACAAAGTCTTGTAGCAGATGTTCTGCACGAGAGGTTCCAAACGTTCTTTAACATCGGTGAACCCGAGTCCCGGGACTTTCACTAATTTCCGAAACTACTGTCTGCAGTTGTCTGATAAGTAAATCTCTAGGAGGAAGACCTAAATGAAGCCGTCCCATATTTTCACTGTTCTCGATACCGCAATGGCCGCACGAAAGATTGGCGAAGTGTTCAATCCTTTGTTTGACGGCGAAGCAGGTCTCGGTAAGTCCCAAATCTGTCAAGCCTGGGTGAAGAAGCAACGCAGTCGTAATCCCAAGTTCGGCTTCCTCGATCTTCGTATCGCATACATGGAAGCTCCCGACCTGATCGGTTTCCCTGAAACTGAAAAGGACAAGAACAACGTCGTTCGTACTGCTCACCGTTTGCCTGAGTTCTGGCCTACCGAAGGTGAAGGACTCATCCTGCTCGAAGAACCGAACCGCGGTACTACGGGCGTTATGAACTGCTTGATGCAGTTGCTCACGGATCGCAAGGTTCACAACTACGAGTTGCCCGAAGGTTGGTTGATCGCTGCGTGCATCAACCCCGACTCCTCTGAGTACGACGTCAACACTATGGACGCCGCTCTCAAAGATCGTTTCGAAGCGTTCGAAGTCGAGTATGATCCGGTGACCTTCATCGATCACGTCGAAGACAAAGACTGGCACAACAACGTCCAGATGTTCGTCAAGTCCGGTATTTGGACCTACAAGACTTCTAAGGAAGTCGCGAAGGACGGTCGCTACATCTCGCCACGTACGTGGTCCAAGGTGAACGCGGCTGAGCGCGCCGACGTAAGCAAGAATCGCATGCTCCATCGTTTGGTGGTGACCTCGATTCTCGGTAAAGACATCGGTAACGAGTATCACAAGTTCTGCTTCGATCAAGCTCCGGTCACGGCTCAGGACATCCTCAAGGATCGCAAGAAGGCTTTCGAGCGTCTTGCTCTCCAGTCCGATCCTAACAACTACCAAGGCGATATGATTGCTGCGACCGTTGAGTCCATCGAGAAGCACTATGGTGGATTGAAGAAGGATTGTAAGCCTGACCAGATCGACGAGGACACGATGGCTGAAGTGGCGAAGACGATCGCCTCTGACCACGCCGTCAACCTCATCAAAGCTTGCGGTCACAAGCAGTCCAAGGGTCAAATCACCACGTTCTTCGCCGAATTCACGAAGCGTCACCCTGACCTAGTGAAGGTGTTGAAGGATAACATCAAGATCAGCCGTGCTACGGGCGCCAACAAGCCCGCAGCGAAGTAAGGCTGTAGAACCAACCGGCCTGGGTATGGCTTCCTCCGTACCTAGGCCGGACTTCTTATATGAACCTAAAATTTATAGGAGAAATGTCTCTAGAAGAATTTGAACCTTTCTTGAGAACAATCTCGTTGGATTTTGTGCGGATCATTCGTAAGGACCTCGATATGTGCCTATATGTTGAACAAAGGTTACATAAACGTGGAATCAGTATTCACATTGAAGCGCTTGAAAAGGCTATCGTTATAGCAGAACATGAACTATATGAGCACCTAATGGGAGATTTCTTCTCAGATGGAATATCAAGAACTTGAACCTGAGTTGGCAAAGAAGCACTTTGACCATCTAAATAGTCCAGAGCTTCAAAAGCTTCTAAATCATGTCAGAGAAGGTGCTATCCTTAGGTTGCAAGGGTTGCCTGATAGCCCAAGTACTAGCAGACTTAAGCAAGAAGTGATACACTATATAGAGAACCTGCTGATGGAACGGGCTCTACTGCATTAACCGTATAACCCTATTCTGAAACTATCAGCTCCCATAGGAGAATTGCCGATGTCGTCACGTATTCGCCCGTCAGTATCTAAAGATTTGATGGACAAGGAGTTTGTCTCTCCGGAAGAGAAGACTCGCTGTCTTGCTACCGCAATTTATGCGTGTACGAAGTCCCACCCGTTCATCGGGTCGGTGATGCAATGTTTGCAGATCTCTTATGCTCACACTCTTCCCACTGCCGGCATCATGTTCAATACCGATGCCAAGCGTTGGGACATGCTCATCAATCCTTACTTCTTCTGCAAGAAGCTTAACGATGCACAGCGCAAAGCCGTGATGTTACATGAGCTTTCGCACATCACCCATAAGCATCCGCTTCGTGTTCCATTCCTCAAGATCTCCGCTCGCAAGCGCATGTTGATGAACATCGCTGCTGACATGGCGATCAATCAGTTCATTAAGGATATGCCTCGTGGATGTCCTCAGTGTCCTCCAATGCAGAACGGAGTTCTCACTGGTCCTTGCAAGAATGACCTTTGCCCAGGTTTCACGATCGACGTGAACGACTACTACGACGTCGATGATAAGACTCAGGCGAAGAAGCCATGGCAGTTGAATATGACCATGGAGCACTATTACGAAAAGCTGCTCACCAAGTTCGAAGACCCAGATGATGAAGACGGTGATGGTGACGGAGAAGGCAACGCAGGTGGCGGAGCTGACCATGGCGATCTTCCTCAAACCATCGACGAACATATGTGGGATGGAGCTGCTGATGAGAAGGACATGCTCGAAGCCACTGAAGAGCTCGTTAAGCGCGCGATGGTGAAAGCTCGTCTCTCTTACGACGATCTTCCTGGTCACATCAAGGAACTTCTTGACTACATCAAGGCTCGTAAAGCTGAGTTGAATTACAAAGCTCTCATCATGCAGGCGATGAAGCGCCACGCTGCTGGCCACGATCGCAAGCACACCTGGACCCGTAAGTCTCGTCGCTTTGGTAACAAAGCTCCGGGCACTAAGGTCGGTGAACTACCTAAGTTGAGCAACTATCTCGATACCTCTGGCTCGATCTCGATTGAGGAAGCCAACGAGTTTCTCGAGGTTGTCGATCAGTTCTTGAAGGTTGGCGCACGTAAGTGTCGTCTATCCTTCTTCCACACGAACATGTATTACAGTGAGGAATACAAACTTGGTCATCGCATCTCTCGCGAAGACATCCAGAGCGGTGGCACCGAGCTCACCGAAATCATGGCGGACATCTGGAAACGTAAACCCGACCTTTCGGTCGTGGTCACAGACGGATGCTATGGTGACGTGGAGGTTGAAAAATGGATGAAACCCGGAGACAAGTGGCCGCAGACTTTGTTCATCATCTCGAAGCAGGGAACGACGGAGCATCCGCTCAAGCGCCTGGGCGAAACGATCAAGATCCCAGACACATCAGCCAAAAAACGGTAAGCTGCAAGGGCGGGAAAGCCAAGCGAATACCGAATCTATCTGAGGAAGAGATTAGTGGGTGTACGGAGGTGGAATTGCTCCAGTTTTTATTGGATCGCCACCTTCGTAACCTCGATCAAGCCTCGGAGTGGCGCACCAAGCAAGTGGAACGCATCCAGTCTAGGCTATTAGAACTTCTAGTTTTGGAGTAACTATGGTCCTACTAATGATGATGCTTATCCCAACGTTTGTAGCGCTTGGGTTCCTAGTGTTCGGAGGAAAGCAGTTCCCTGGAACCTTGTTCGCAATGGTGCTTGGCTATCCTAAGATCAATCTCGACGAGTACGATATCGTCACCTCACAGGCAACAGACGACGCTTTCCGCACCAAGAAGTCTGAACCTATTAAGCTGAGGGGTAACTAATGTTTGCTGTTCCATACCTCCTAATCGGGCTAGGGGTTTACCTAGCTGCTAGCGCGATCAACCGCGATACCTTCAAAGGCGCTTCGTTTGTCTCTTGCCTAAGAGGCGTGTTGTTCGGGTTGCTTCTCTGGCCGATTGGATTAGTGGTGCTCTGGAACTTTAAGCCAGAAAGACGGTCATGAAAGTTATTGAGAACGACAATATAGTTTGTTTCGACGTCGATGAGACGTTGGTGATGTGGAGTTGGCCCGCTGAATACGATGGCAAGACCATCGTGTTCGATAACTTCGGCGTGTCAGAGAACCTACTCCCGCACTACAAGCATATCGAATTGCTGAAGCAATTCAAGGTACGCGGACAATACGTTGTTGTGTGGTCTCAAGGCGGATATCGCTGGGCTGAAGAAGTTGTCAAGAAGCTCGGACTTGAGAAATACGTTGATGAAGTAAGGTGTAAACCTAAATGGTACGTTGACGACCTACCTTCCCAAGCATGGATGGAGAAACGAACATACATGAACTTGGAAGGCAGGAGAATCGTAGGCGACGCAGGAGATGAACATGACGGCTAAGAAAGAAGAGTATCACGGCAAGCTTCATATCTACTCGCAGAGTCATCCTCATGATGACGCGGTGATCGTAGGTGACCGTACTGCGCTGGTTGCACTGCGCGACGCTATCGGGAGAGCACTCGAAACCACGGAATCTAGCATGAACACCTTCACCAACGACGGAGAAGGATACAGCATCTTTGTTAGAGTTCGTGAAGACGACAACTACTATAATAGGGTAAGTTTACCCTATAATGCTGAGCCTGGAGTTTACGGCTCTCCCGATCCTGAAGCGTACCTTCACCCACTTGATCCCGAGGCTGACACGAATGAGTGATGAAGAACAGAAGCCTATCAGAATTAAGATGGGTTCATTTCAGGTTGATAATAACCTGATGTTTCTCATCCAAAGCATAACCAAGAAGCCAACCCAAGATATCTTGGGATACTTCTACTCCACAGCCACCACGCTTACCGAAGAAGGCTTAAAGCATTGTGTAGCCCAGCAGTTCAAGCGCAGGCTCGACTACTTCTATCCTGGTACGGACATCCCGTATAGGTTGGAGGTTTGGTCCGGCTGGCAGACGCTGCGTGGATACAATGCCGACAGGAGTAAGCCGTTGGACGTCTCCGTCTCTATCAGCTTTCCGAAGAAGCCGCTGATGAGCGACGTAGCTGACATGATCACTAACTTCACCGAAGTTGGTTTGGGACTCACAGAAGGCGAAGACCTTCCTCTGTTCCAGAAGCCGGCAACTCGGGTTCCAAGAGGGATGAAGAAGAAGCTATGAGCGACAAACCTGCACGCGTTAAAGTAATTAACCTATATGACCTTATGGACAAGGAGCTGGACAGGCAGCACGAACTTCTGAAGACCCTTATCGTCACGGAAGCTCAGACTAATGTAAACCAGTGGGACAAGCTTTCAACCAAGGTTTGGGAACGAGTGACCCGGATGTCGGATGCTCTGACAGAGGCGGTTCGTAACCACGATAAGAACATTCAAGAGCGAGTGGCTGAGATGGCACTTACGGGCGACGACACTCAGTCCTGAAACTAATCATTGACAAGAGGTATTCTCATATGTCCAGTGTTAATCAGAATCAAAGTCCTGTAAGTGTTCCTGTGCCCACCGCTGTGAGCGCTCCAGTTAATACTGGTGAAGACTTCATTGCCGAAGCCGAAACGATGGATTTGCGTCATCTGAAGGATAAGAACTTCTTGGTGGCAGTTAACCAAGGTGATCGCAACAAAGCGAAGTTCTTGTCAACCACTGCTCGCGGACCTTTCTCATTCGTTGAGATGTGCGAAGAAGTTGGTGTGATGTGGATGGAGCATCAGCATCATGCAAAGGTTGCCATCCTTCACAAGGATCGTACCAAAGCTATCCAGTTCTTGGATGAGAACACCACCGACTACATCGAATGCCACTACACGGACATCGTGACGGAAGCAATGCTTGACGGCGTGTTTGATGAGACTAAGGACTATACTTGCTCTGCCAACGTGGTTGACGACACCACCGAAACCAATCCTCTCCTCGAGAAGAAAGAAGAGAAGGTTGAAGAAGAGGAAGAGCTGTGGTCGCAGTAACGATGCTCTGTCTCTTTGTGCTAATTTGTTTAGCCATAGTGGGGTGAATCATGAAGCCATTTTTGCACGGTAAAGTTTCAGTCCGCAAGTGGGGCGGAAAGGAAGAGGATTACCAAAAGATCCATGACTTCCTAGATCAAACCAAAGCCCACTTCCCCGACATGCGTCACAGAGCTATCCTTCATAATAGCTTTGGCATCTATCTCGCCGAACAGGTGTTTGGCATCAACATCGAAAACTCAGACGGTAGGTTGGTCTCTGTTCGTGACATCGCTGAACAGCATGTCATCGACGACATGGGACGCATCCCTACTTTACAAGACTATCTGCAAGAAATGCCCTTTTATCCTTGGTTAGGAGGTCCACGCCGTGAACGAAAAAAGATCGATTTCGACTGATCTTGTTGGGTTTGCTGACACGCTTGAGTATTGTGCCAACTCCGCTCTTGACGTTCTGAAAGATGGCCTTGGAACCCTGCTCAAAGAAGTACCTGAGATTCAGGCGGTTCGTTGGAAGCTCTACTACAACGACTACGAAGACCATGGTCCGGTTGGTACGTTTGTCGAGGACTTCGGCGTTCTATTCCAGGACATTCCGGATGAGTACGATCGCTACGTTGCCCTTGACGACATCGACTACATGCAGTGGCTTGGCATCAAGGAGCGACATGGAGATCATGTTGCCCAAGCTATCAAGGCCGCAAACAAGATCTTGAACTCCATCAGCGAGCGTAAGATGGAGGACGCGTTTGGCCGTAACGTCATCGTTAAGGTTACCAAAGACGCTATCACTGTGGAGGACTCAAATGTCTACTGATTTCAAAAAGGTTTGCAAAGAAGCTAAGGACGCCATTGAGGAAGCCTCTAAGGTTAAGAAGAAGGCTGCTGACGATGTGGTTCAGGCTCTGAAAGAACACATTAAGAACTCTGAGTACATCAAGGGAGTTTCTTGGTCCCAGTACGTCCCAGGCTTCAACGACGGGGACGTATGTGAGTTCACGCTCAACGATGTTGAGGTTCAGCTGGTTGACGAGCTCGACAGCAAGCTCTTCCCAAAAGATGAGAACGACAAGTTCGAGTATGAAGACGATGAAACTGAGTTCGAAGGTTTCCACTCGCTGGACTCCATCGAGAATGCCATCGAGCGAACCACCGATATCCTTAACAACAGCGAGATCAAGCCGATTCAAAAAGCTGTCAAGGAAATCAACGACTTCAACTCCTTCCTTGGCGATATCGAAGAAACGCTCGAGCAAAAATGGGGCGCGAACACTCGCATCATCGTCACTAAAAAAGGTATCACCACCGAAGACTACGACTGCGGGTACTAAATGCTAGATCCGTTATCTACCTTAGGGACAGTAGCGCTGCTTAAGTTCTTTATGCCCAAGGTGCTAACGGCTACCATTTGCGGTGCATTGATAGGGTTGGAGCGAGAACGTAAGCATAAGACTGCAGGGATTAAGACTAACATCCTGATCTGTGTCGGAGCAACTCTGTTCACCGCAATCTCTTTCATGGTAGGGGAAGTAGTCCCAGGTGTTGACCCAACTCGCATCATGTCATATATCCTCTCTGGCATCGGTTTCTTAGGTGCAGGAGCGATCTTTAAGAATGCTGATAAAGTTCACGGCATGACTACGGCAGCTATCATCTGGGTGATGAGCGCTATCGGCATGATTATTGGAGCTGGTGGGTACAGCCTGGGACTATGTCTCACGCTTGGAATGATCTTAATGACTGTATGTGTCCAACATATAGAGGCTAAGTATTTCAATGATTCAAGATAGCGAACTTAGGCGAGCCGCAGAGATGGTAGTCTCTGAGCTTGAGAACCAAGAAGAAATGATTGCCCAGCTCTCTAACGATGTTCAAAACTTAGAGGGCAAAATTGAAAGTCAAGCGCTTGAGATTGACCAGCAGATGGGTGACATTGAAGACCTAAACGCCAGGATTTTAGAGCTGGAAGAAGCTCTAGCAGATGCCCACTTAACGGGCCAAATTTGCGAAGTATGCGCACAGAGGGAAAGAGATGGAGAAGCACATTGAAACCAAGATGAGGTTCTCGCTAAACCGATTCCTCATGTACACTATTCAGGACGTCACCAAGAAGCCAAGCGTAGAGATCTTAGCCTTCTTCCATGACCTATCTCGCTCTATCGCTAACATTGGGTTAGAGAAGAACAAGGGCAAAGGTATTCGCAAGGACCTAGAGGACTTCTTTCCTGGAACCTCAATTCCTTTTAAGATGCTCATCAAAGGATGGAAGTCTTGGTATCGTGGCACCTGGAACCCACACACGAGGCAACATGAAGGCGAACAGAAGGATATCTTTGAGGTTAGCGTTGAGATCGGTTTTCCGGACAACACGTTGGGTATTCCGGAAGCTCAGCTAAAGAACATCTCTGAAGCTCTAGCCGAACGTGAGCTCCTGGGCGGAGACGGCATCGTCCTACCTCCCTTTGAGAAGCCAGAGACCAAGACCCCTAAGATGTACGTAAAGATGATGGAGGAGATCTGCGGTAAAGGTAAGCTTAGACAGCATATCAAGGGCTATCATGCAGACCCAATTACCCAACTCTGTAAGAACTGTGGCGGATTGCCTCAGAATCACCCAGATATGACCACCTCGCGCTATATCTGTAAGTGCGAAGAGTACTGGGCTAAGCACGGCAAATAAGGTCCCTAATGGTATAATGGGGTTATGGATGAGTTTGTAACCCTAGAAGAACTAGCTAAGTCCCTGACTCCAGAAGAGTTTCAATACGTCGAGGAGTTGGCCAAGAAGTGCCCACGCTGTGGTGCTCCTAGCGCCAATAAGGGCAACCCATCAGGTCGCTGCCGTAAGCACCTTGATAAGCTAGCCCACGACAAGAAGACTCCAGGTCACTGGCAACGCGCTCAGACTAAGGCCGATGATGCTCTTCGTCGTCAGAAAGGGAAGAACGGCACTGCTCACAAGAAGAGTTCCGGGCTAGGTAGTCGTAAGTCCATTGTTAAGCAGACTCAATCTGCTGAGAAGAAGACAGGCGAGAAGCTATCTCCTGATAGGAAGAATAACTCGAAGGGCTACGCTTCTTCGAACACTCGCATGGTGCCTGAACACCTAAATCGCGGTCGTCACCACGTTGACGGCAAGAAGCTTCGTGCATGGCAGAAGCGCATGAAGAAGTGTGATGTCTCGAACGAAGAGTTCTACACCATGACTCTAGCGAAAGCCGAGCAAACTGGCAACGAAGAGCTAATCAAATTCTTGAAAGATATGCACTATAATGACCTCGCTAACTTCATTAACAACGAAGATCTGCAATAAATGCAATAATACGAAACCCATAACAGACTTTTATAAAAGAAAAAGATCTGAAGATGGGCTTTGTTGTTTTTGTAAAGTCTGTCATAAAAAAAATAACATTAAGTGGGCTAAAGCTAACCCGCGCAAAAGCAATATAGTTTGGAAACGCAATTACGCTCGCGTGAACAAGAACAAACTAAATGCTGCTAAGCGTGAGCGCTACGCCGAAAAGCGAAGCAGTGTCAGTGAAGTAAATAAGCACTATCAACAGTCAGAAAAAGGCAAAGCGGCGACTAGACATCGTAATGCAAAATATAGAGCCGCAAAACTTAATGCAGTACCTTTATGGCTAACAAAAGATCAACTGCAATGCATTAAAAGTTTTTATCTTAATTGTCCAAAAGGGTATCATGTAGACCACATAATTCCCCTACAAGGTAAGAATGTTAAAGGGCTTCACGTACCATGGAATTTGCAATACTTAACTGCATCAGAAAACAGCAAGAAGTCCAATTCTGTATAACACAATATCGGTCGCGGCGTGGATGTACGACACGCAGGGATGCTGTTGCAACAGTGCACTATGGTGCTGTCTGGTCCCGGATATCAAGCTAGGCACAGGCGCCAAGTACTCAATCGTGCCAAAGCAGTGGTTCTGACAGTCAACCACCGACCGCAACTTTAAGGAGCTAGTATGAGTGAAATCACTGATCAAGACTTTGAAGCGGTAATCAATACGTCCGGAGTTGTTCTAGTAGATTTCTGGGCTCCATGGTGTGGACCTTGCCGCAAGGTTGGTCCTATCCTCGAAAAGATCAGCAACGAGCACTCAGATAAGGCAATGATCGGAAAGATCAACGTCGACGACCATTCTGAGAAAGCTGCTGAGTTCAACATCCGTGGCATTCCCACGGTATTAATCTTCAAAGACGGAAAACTAGTCGAACAAATCGTAGGTGCACAAAACGAAAGCACTTACCTAGATGCGATCGACAGAGCCAATTCCTGATCCTAAAAACATATATGAATACAAAACAAGTCATCGTTATGCGAAAAGACTTGAACATGCGTAAGGGCAAAATTGCTGCTCAAGCTGCGCATGCTTCTATGAAAGTCTTCTTTGATCGAATGAAGCAATATGGGTTTGCGAAGGACGGCAGTGGGACGTTTCGTCTCGAAGCAACCCCCGAGATGACTCACTGGATGAACAATGCGTTCACCAAGATTTGCGTCTACGTAAATTCCGAAGCTGAGCTCCTGAAGGTTTATCAGGATGCTTGCAACGCTGATTTGCCAGCGGGCTTGATCAGGGATGCAGGGCACACTGAGTTTAACGGAGTTCCAACTCTAACATGCTGTGCAATTGGCCCATGTGAGGTTAGCAAGGTTGACGCCATCACAGGTAGGCTTCCACTATTATGAAAGTCCATTGGACTCACTACTGGTCTGAATTCCGTGGACGTTATCGTTTCATCTATGCGCAACTTTGCTGCAACGGTATGATGCACTTCTCTGGTGATGGATTGAAGACCACCGAAAACAAGAAGAAAGTTACTTGCAAAAACTGTAAACGATTGAAGAGTTTCTAATGTCGATGACGCGCAAGCAAGCAATTAAGCTGATGAAGGAAGAGCGGGCACTCAAGAAAGAGTTGGGTGCCGAGATTGCTACGTTCCTTGTAGACCTTGACATCGATACGTCTCCGGATCTTGAGGATGCACTTAGGAAAGCTTATGCTGAAGGCAACAAAGGCTACAGCTACATGCGCAATAAAGAGTTGATGGAGCACTTCACCAAGAAGTACGATTTGTTACATAAGCAAGATGAAGAAGTTCGCTTCTACAGCACGAACAATCGTTCTTGGAAAGATCGCAACAATCACTGGGGTTCTTCTAGAACTGCATTAAACGACGAAGAATCGCTAGACCTTCGCAGAGAGTATGCCATGATGGCTGAGGGCTTAATGACCAAAATCTTTGAACAAGCGGTGCTAATGTGATTGGAATAAATACGCTACAGATCGTAGATGGCGACCTAATCATACTTAATTTTGGCGTAGATATCGACTACATCAGCGTCAAGAGCACCAGAGAACAAATTGAAGAATGGCTGAAAAATAGAGGGCTTACAGCATGTAAGGTTATGACCATATGTGCTGAAAAAGAAGACGTTGGGCTCTCGATAACAAAAATAACAGCAAATGATCCTTTTGAAACCGAAGTCCTAAAAAATGGGGTATAATATTTTCATGAACGCGCAACTGTTTACAAATAGCTTATCCTCGAGGGCTTTCTCAAGCTCCAATGCGCATTTGTATAGTTTCTTTAATAGAAGCTAACAAACAGGTCGCGAATCCGCTTACACTCGTACAATCCGAAACAAATCGTTTAATATGGGGCGCTGCAGCGCCCCACCAAATTAAAATGGGGTTATCGCGCTTTCGCGCGATGCCCCGCCAAGTTTATATTCCGGGGTCGTTTAATGGTAGGACGCTGCACTGTTAATGCTGATATCGGGGTTCGAGTCCCTGCCCTGGAGCCAAGTTATGAAGTTATGCACTACATGTGGAAAAGAGCATAAAGACAAAGAACGTAATATTTGCGCAAAATGTAGGGTTAGAACCGCAAGACGCAATATAAAGGAAAAGGCACTAGCGTTCATGGGAGGTAAGTGCCAAAACTGTGGATATTCAAGGTGTAAACGAGCTTTATCGTTTCATCACTTAGATCCCACAAAGAAGGACTTTCAGATCTCAAAGGCAAGCAATCCTTCTTGGGAAAAAGTTCAAGAAGAGTTAAAGAAATGTGTTCTATTGTGTGCAAATTGTCACGCAGAAGAGCATGAAAAATTACAAAATGCCGATTAAGCTAACTAGGTAGAAGCGCTAGTCTGAAAAGCTAGAGGAGTCAGATCGATACTGACAATCGGCACCAAACTGAAAGAAGACTATGAGCAAGTATAAAAGATCATCAGATGGTAGGTTATACAAGATTGTCACTGTAGCGAAGCCTTTAATAAGGACACAAGACAGTGGATCGTAACCACTAGCCGGCACCATGCACCTTAGTTCTACCGGGCGGAGAAACTAGTCTGTTAAACTAGTTGTGGTGGGTTCGAGTCCCACAGGGTGCGCCAAAGCTTATGACGATACAGGAAGAAAATAGGTTGCGAGAGTTGGAGCAAGAAATTGCTAAACTAAGAGAAGAGCTTGAAGAAGCAAAAACCCTTATCGCGCGACTATATCGACTTATAAAAGTTAGTTGTTAGAGACGGTCAGACTATCGCGCGACCTACGCAAGTAGGAGTGAGGAAAGTCGGAACTGCAAGAGCGACGAATGGGTTAACGGCCCAGCACCGTGAGGTGACGATTAGAGCTACAGAGACGAGTCCAGTCGAGTAGGTTACGAAACACTGGGGTGAAACGAGCAATCTCTTCGTGCAGCAACTGGAAATAGGATAGTGATACTCCTGCTCGGAGTGCTATCGGGTACCAGGCAAAGAGGCCAACAGTAATGTTCGGTCCAAGTCGAATGATAGTCCTAGACAGGATTCCGCTTATCGACTGTCTCTAACCAAATATGGAAGGTACCGCTCAATGGTGGGCAACTGGGCTTGAACCCCAGGGCGACCGAAAGGTCGGGCGTTCGATTCGTCTACCTTCCGCCAATTTTATGAATGAGAAGTACAAGTGCATGAACGAGAAATGCGGTGTGGAATTTGAAGCACCTGTAGGTCCAACTGGATGCAGCTCTTGTGAAAGCCGATATGTCCAGTGGGTGAGTTATGAACAATGGGTCGAGCGCAAGGAAAAAGAATCGAACGAAGATGTTCAGCGTGACGGCAGCTGACTGTCGCTGGGACGTTTTTAGAGGTAGCGGAGACGGCGGACAGAAACGTCAGAAGACCTCAAGCGGAGTTCGCTGCGTTCATGAATCTAGTGGTGCTGAAGGCAAGGCTACCGACAGTAGAGAGCAAAGTCAAAATCGCAAGACTGCTTTCGAAAGAATGTGCGCAACGCCTGAATTCCAATCTTGGCTAAAGCTAAAGATTGAAGCAGGTCTAGGACATGTTGAGATTGAGGAGCGAAGTGATCAGGGCAACTTGATTAGTCGCAAACTCGGAATGGATGAAGTTTAATAGTTTGGGTTGTGTTCTCTACGGCTGGCTGTAACCCAGTTGTCTCTAAACGGTAGAGCGGGAAGACGAATGGTTCAACTCCTTCACAACCCACCAAATATGGCTCGATGACGGAACTGGCATACGTATCAGTCTCAAAAACTGAGTTTTGTGGGTTCGACTCCCACTCGGGCTACCAATGCCGGCGTGGTGGAATGGCAGACACAGCGCACTTAAAACGCGCCGCTAATGCGTAAGGGTTCGAGTCCCTTGGCCGGTACCAAGTTTATGTGGTTCGATGTTTAATCGAACCTAATAATACAATAGAGACATGAAAACATGTCCAAAATGTAAAATAAATAAAGAGCAAAAAGATTTTAACAAAAGTAAACGTTACAAAGACGGGCACGAATGCTTGTGCAAAGAATGTAAGCATAAAAATAAACAGAAATGGTATGCAGAAAACAAGTTCAAACCCAACTCTCGTCACAAAAATGCAATTAGCAATGCAAAAGGGCGGGGATTAAAGTTTGAAATAGATTTAGCGACTTATTCGAAGCTTATTGCACAAGACTGTCACTACTGTCAAACCAGCATTGAAAAAGAAATGGGAACAGGTCTAGATAGACTAGATTCAAACGATGATTATGTTGCCAAGAACGTAGTTCCTTGTTGTACTAGATGTAACATATCACGTAACGAAAATTTTACGCCGGATGAGTGGAAATACATGATGAAGGCGTACAAAGAATACAATGCCCCTACCAATGGATAGGCAGCTGGACTTCTAATCCGGTCAGGAAAGTTCGAATCTTTCTAGGGGCACCATGCTCTCGCTCTAGGACGAGGCACAGCTTTCCTAAAGCTGCTGAACTGGTTCGATTCCAGTCGAGAGTACCAAAATTTGGAGAGTAAAGCTATAGAGGTCTATGGGAATGTCTGCTAAGCATATCGCGCATGTTCACTCTGCGTTCCTTTCGAATAGGATGCTCTCCGCCACATCAAAAATCAATTCGTATAATACAAATATGCCCATGCCAATGGAAAAGAAAAAGTCTGAAATCAAGAAGCGTGACCGTTCTCGTGATGATCGTATCTTCATCTGCTACGGCAACGATAAAGACTTAGATTATTATGTCGAACGAAACGAGGCTTTAGGCTATGTCCTCTACTTCGATAAGAAGAGGAACGAAGTCTTTGTTCGCCGCGACATCTCGATGGTGTATCGCGCACCTGACGCCGAATTTAAGAAAGTAAAAGACGGTCTCTACAGTTTCGTAGGACCTGGTGAACCTATCTACGTTGGTGCATAATGTCTGATGCTCTATCTAAAGCAAGAGAGTTCGCAGCTGATGCCCACCTAGGGCAAGAGTACGACGGTGGTCCGTACACCAAGCACCTGTATGCTGTAGTTAACGTCCTTGCTAGGTTCGGAGTAAACGATGAAGAACTCCAAATGGCCGCCTGGCTTCACGATACAGTTGAAGACACCGATGTCTCTCTCGAAGAAATTGAAGAACTATTTGGTGCTCGCGTACGAGACCTTGTTTGGCGTGTCACAAATGAGCCGGGAAAGAATCGCAAGGAACGCCACGTCAAGACGTACGTTAAAATCAAAGCGTCTAAGGACGCAGTGGTTCTCAAGCTCGCTGACCGCATTGCGAACGTTGAAGCCTCTATTGAGCACGAGCAAGACTTCCTAAACATGTACAAGAAAGAGTTCCAAGGCTTTAAAGAAGCTCTATACACCACTGGCGAGAATGAAGCTATGTGGTCCCACCTCACTGACCTCCTCAAATAGGATCCACAATGGACAAGCAGCTGTTCACGTTCGATGATGTGCTGATCGCCCCAGGTTTCTCTAGCATTAAGTCCCGTAAGGAAGTAGACTTGACAACTCACTTCGGTGATGCCAAACTCTCACTTCCTGTCATCTCTGCCAACATGGATACCGTCACAGGTTTCGAGATGGCGAATGCAATGGGTAGCGCTGGCGGAATTGGCTGCCTACACCGCTTCGGGTCTATCGAAGATAATGTGAGGATTTATAAGTCCTGCCTATGGCCAAACGGCTATGGTCCCGCTATTTCTATCGGCTTAGGTGAATATGAGTTGGAACGAGCTGTTGCACTAGCAACGGTGGGAGCCACTAACATCGTCATTGATGTTGCACATGGAGCTCAACTTGCGGTTGTTGAGCAAGCGAAAGCTGTTCACGATGCCCTTAGCAACAAGGTTTACATCACTGCAGGGAACTTTGCAACTGGACAATCGATCAAAGATTTTGAGTATCATCTTGGCGCACCGATTGTTGCCTACTACAAGGTTGGCGTTGGTCCAGGCTCTGCATGTACCACTCGCATCAAGACGGGTATTGGAGTTCCTCAGCTATCGGCCATCATGGATTGCGTTGCAACCGGAGCAAACGTTATTGCGGACGGAGGACTCAAAACTCCAGGTGATATCGCTAAGGCACTTGCAGCTGGAGCTAAGCTTGTTATGGTCGGCGGAATGCTCTCTGGCACAGACGAAACCCCTGGACAAAAGGTCCAGACATTGGATGCTGGTGCAGGAGTATGGTTCAAGAAGTATCGTGGGTCAGCCTCTAAAGAGAGCTACGAAGCTCAGGGCAAAGATAGTTCATGGCGCACTGCGGAAGGTGAGTCCTTCCTAGTTCGTTGCAAAGGACCAGTTGCTTATGTCCTACAAGACATCGAAGGCGGCTTGCGTTCCTCTATGACTTATGTCGGTGCTCGTTCCCTAGATGAGTTCCGCATGAGAGCTGCTTTTAACCTAATCACGCCCAACTCTACTAAAGAGAATGGAGCGCATGGTAAGATTTAATAATGAGTCTCAACAGCAAGAGAAACCACAAGTACAACAGGGCTGCAGCTGACAAATCCCCTATCGTGAAGTGCTATGCTGGAACCTATCACGAGGAAGCAGACTATTGCTTCATGTGTCACGATGACTGGCTGTTTGAAGACTATCACGACCGTGGACCCACTATGAGAGAAGTCCGCATCGGTCAACTGCTTCAATTCCTTACTAAATTAAGACTTAAGTCTGCAAAAGAACTATTCGATACCTGGTACTGGTAATCGTGGTATAATCAAAATATGAACAACGCACAATTCACAATCCAATTCATGGAAGCCGAGCAAGAACGCTTGGTGTGCGTCGGTCTATTCGCTTAATCCCTCCCCTCGCACACCCAAATCTCCCTTAAATCGCATGGCGCGTTCGTCTACGCTTGGCTAGGATACTTGGCTTTCAACCAGGAGAACCGGGATCGACACCCGGCCGCGCTTCCAAACTATGCCTCCATCGTCTAATGGCCTAGGACACTACCCTCTCAAGGTAGGAATACGGGTTCGACTCCCGTTGGAGGTACCATTTTCCGATACTACTCATACCCATGATTATCGCTTTCCTATATTCATTGACAGTGATGTTGTGGGCAGTTATCATACTTCTTGCATCTACGAAGAAAGGCGAGAAGGTCGATATTGGTAGAGATGATGTTGTGTTAGGTTCCATCCTACTACTCATCTGGCCGTTCACGATGCTTGTGCTTATCCCTGCGGCTCTCTACTTTCAAGATCAAGAGCGAAAGACTGATGAACGCTATACGACACTTCGTAAGGAACTTGAAGACGAAGATCATCGCCAAGTAGCCATCACATTCAGCGAATCTGATCTAAAATTTTTACTGAAACTATCCCGCAAGCACGATTACAAAGAAAAGTTTTCACCGCAGCTGATCGAAATCCTTAGAGCGGAATTGCTAAATAGAGCAACCGAGAAATCATTGTTGAGGTAACATGTTCAGAAGCAGATTCACTCCTGGCGCTAGGTATCGCCACCTTTGCGGAAACGATCTTGAACTCATCATCGAGAAGGTTCAATACATCGGACCAGAGTATACAAAACTTAAGGTGAAGTATTGGCGCAGGGATTTTGGTTCTGGTGGGTATTTGCTAGATTATGCTTCACATTCTGTGCAGATCAACAAGGATCAGTATGACATGTGGAGGCGAGTAGATGTCCTTCCCAACTAAGTGGGACCAAGTCTTCTTGGTCTATAGCGGGCCTAATCCCCACAGGGATTGGATAGTCCAAGACAAGAGAACTGGAAGAATAATCGCTAGTTGCGGTTCACCGGAACACGCCGAAAAGATCGCAGAAAAGCGCTTTGAAGAGCTAAAAGAACAAGTTGAAAAAATTTTACTAGGTCAATAAAAACTCGTGGTAGAATGAAATTATGAATTCGTTTGGACGCAACACTACAATTCTAAAAGCAGCACAGCGCGATACTCGCGCCACCGTGCTCCCATGCGTTCAAGGTATTGATGGCGTCATGCCACAACCTAAGACGAAACGCCATCCGCTCTGGGCGTAATAACAAATACAGTACGGAATTAAGTTACAATTAGGTTAGATATGGGCCGCCATGTACCAAGGTGGCGAACTGCACTTGCACTGCGGTTGGTGGAGTTCAATTCTCCAGCGGTCCACCAAAGATTATGAAATTAGTTTCTAAGGAAGATTGTCTGTCGGGATCCAAAAAAAATGGGGACTAACTTGGCAACTCTTTAGAACATTAGAAAAATTGAAAATAACGAAACGAGAAACAGTAAACAAAGCATGTGACTTGATAATGAAAAGGTAAGGAGCGGGTTTATAGCTTAGTGGTAAAGCTGCTGGCTCTTAACCAGTAGACCGAAGTTCGATTCTTCGTAGACCCACCATATGCCTCCGAACGCTTTAATGGATGAGCAGCGGGCTTTTAACCCGTGGAAGAGGGCTCGATTCTCTACGGAGGCACCAAAGATTTGGTCTAGTACTTTGACCTGATACAATATCTCCTAGGAGATATCATGAGGGATAAAGAAAGACAAAAGAAAGCTCAGAAGGCTTGGTACAAGCGCAATAAAAAGCACATGTACGAAAAACAACAAGCACAAAGAGCAGAATTGAGACGATGGCTTCGAGAAGAAATATTAGCAAATGCTAAGTGCGCTCGTTGTCCTGAGAATCATATAGGTTGCCTGGATTTTCATCATAGAAATCCAACAGAAAAAGAGATTGAGATAAGTGATGCGGTAGATAGAAAGTGGAGCAAAGAAAGAGTATCAGGAGAACTCAAAAAGTGTGATATCCTCTGCTCTAACTGTCACAGAAAACTGCACTGGAATGAGAAACATGGAGAATGAAATATCATGAGAGTGTTACTTCTTGACAGCACATATGAGCCGTTAAAAATCATCACCTGGATGAAAGCTATGCAGCTTGTAGTCACTGGTGATGCTGAAGTTGTAGAAGAATCTGGCGATAATGTTGTCAGGTCTGCGACGCAAGAATGGAAGATGCCTAGCGTTATTAGGCAACTTAAGAAGTTTAAGAGGAAGGGTAAGGCGCAGTTTAGCAGGATCAATATCTACTTGAGAGATGGTTGGACTTGCCAATACTGTAACGAGAGGAAGCCTACCAAGGATTTAACGTTCGATCACGTTCTTCCTAGAGATCAAGGTGGTATTACGAGTTGGACCAACATCGTGGCTGCATGTCGCCCATGCAATCATTACAAGGCTAACCGTACTCCTGAGCAAGCGAAGATGAAGTTGCTTAGGAGGCCAGTGGAACCCACATGGCTACCAGCTCAGCTAGTGATTAGGATGAAGAAGGTTCCGGAAGAATGGAAGAGCTATGTTGATACCAGGAGCTTAGTCTACTGGACAGCAGAGCTAGAAACAGGATAGGTGTATGTGGACGAAGAGCGATAACATGGACAAGCAAGAAATTGCTAATGCTTTCGAGATTGACGTCTCAGAGCTTGATGGCTGTGATATCCTCTTCGCCGTCTACGAGGGCGAAAGCTACGAAGGTTCTGCACTCATCTTGTTCAACAAGGAAGGAAAGCTGTACGAAGTGAATGCATCGCATTGCTCGTGCAACGGACTTGAAGAGCAATGGTCACCTGAAGAGACTTCGTTAGAAGCTTTGAAGATGAGAGATTTTAAGTATTATGGATTTAATGGCACAGCAGAACAACTGTTGATTGACCTAGTATTTGAAAGGGATGTTTTAGAAAAATAAGAGCGAGTGCGCGTGTGATGTAGTGGTAACCTGTCTCCTTGCCATGGAGGATTCGCCAGTTCGATTCTGGCTACGCGCTCCAAAAATTGGGAAATCGTCTAGTGGTAAGACAGCCGTCTCTGAAGCGGTCAACCTTGGTTCGATTCCAGGTTTCCCAGCCATGCCCGAGTGGTGGAATGGCAGACACACTGGTCTTAGAAACCAGCGCGAAAGCATGCGAGTTCGAATCTCGCCTTGGGCACCAAAATTTAATGTAGGGAAATCGTCTAGTGGTAAGACAGCGGCCTTTGACTCCGCCAACCTTGGTTCGATTCCAGGTTTCCCTGCCAAAATTTGAACTTGTGCGAAACCGTTCGCAAATAACGATAGTATGACAAGTTCAATATGCACCTGAAGTGTTACGGCAGCACGCTAGACTTCCAATCTGGTGGCGAGGGTTCGACTCCCTCTAGGTGCTCCAAAAGTTTATGTATCGAGTATTGGGCCAGTATGGAGTGGCCGCCTGTTTTGGATACAGGAGATCCTAGGTTCAAATCCTAGATACTCGACCAAAGTTAGTATGTGTTCGTTTAGTTTAGAGAGGATTAGTAGGAAAGGTTGAAAAATCGTCAGGTAACAATGCGATGGGCGGAAGCTCATAGAAACGTCGAGCCGGTTAAACGCCGGACAAGACC
>Ga0187892_10001069_pt1 | contig 66193 bp, 63 predicted proteins | sample MA1701073metaG_FD_139345 | JGI IMG/M metagenome (GOLD analysis project Ga0187892, IMG submission 139345) | Bio-ooze microbial communities from a basaltic lava cave in the Kipuka Kanohina Cave System on the Island of Hawaii, USA - MA170107-3 metaG ... | reverse complement strand
CAAGCGAAGCGCGCTTGCGGCCGTCCGCTCGAACGCGTGGTTGGGCACAGTGCTGACGGCACCACGGGTTGCGCTGGTGTTCGAAAGGCGCACCGCTGACGGCGGATGCTGCGTAAAGCACGCCCTTGGCGTCACGGCGTCAGCACCGGGAGAGACACCCGGACGCGCGGGCGTCGCCGAGCTCGGGATCGACCGACAACGGTCATTTACTCGGCAAAGCACCTCAGCACACCACCTCGGCGCGCGCGGCGCAGGTGGCGCACGCAATTGCCAAGCGGAGAAACCACAAGTCACGTTCGCTACCCCGCCTGGGCCCAACGCTCGCGTTGAGCGGCGGCCGACGAGCGTAGCGAGGAGGGCACCGCAAGCAAGCGAAGCGCGCTTGCGGCCGTCCGCTCGAACGCGGGGTTAGGCAGCATAGCGTCCGTTGTTTCTCATGACGCTCGTCAGGACGCGCGGCTTGCTTTGGAGCACCCGCTTCACAAACTGATCTCCGAAGAGGCAGATGCTTTGCTCCCAGGGGTGCCCGAAAGCGCCCGTATGCATGTCCTTCGCCAAGAGAATGGCGTAGTCCCCGTCCGGAAAGCCGTTGACCCAGCTGCTTTCAGCGCTCAGCTTGTCAATGGCGTAGCACTCGTGCTGCCAATCAAGATAGTAGATCTCTGTTGACCAGGCACCACATGCGGTGAACGCATCCCAGAGCGCCACCTTGAGTTCGTGGAGCATCGCCTCATCGACGTTTGAAGCTAGGCGAAACGTGATGGAGTCCGGCGGCTCAGAGATTCCAGGGAACGGACCGCTGACGGAGGGCCGAAACGCGAACTTTCGCTCAAAGGCATTCCATACTTCATCGTATTCGACCTCAGCGAGAACGCGCATACCCCAGCTGCCTAACGCTCGCGTTGAGCGGCGGCCGACGAGCGTAGCGAGAAGGGCACCGCAAGCAAGCGAAGCGCGCTTGCGGCCGTCCGCTCGAACGCGGGGTTAGGGAGAGCTAGTCGCTGATGACTTTGTAAGTAATGGATTGGTTATCCGCCTTCACGACTTCGATAACGAAGCGCTGAAACCTGATGACGCTGGACTGAGAGAGATCGTATTTCACGCTTTGGAAGAACGCAGGCGCAGCAAGACCACCTCGGAACTCGCGATAACTTACCTCGATCGTGTTTCCTGTGCGGCCCGAGTAGAGTAACTCTTTCCGGATGAAGTCACGGGAATAGCGTTCCTCTGTTTTCCAGCCATCAGGCGAGTTGATGATTCCGACCCAAACCTTCACGGTCTCGACGGACCCGGTTTGGTCGACAAGGAAAGCATCGCCGATGGTTGCCGTGGCGGTGCGGCCGAGCGAATACGATTTGAACGTCTTTCGATCGACTACGGTGGATGCGCAAGCAGCAAGGAGGAACACCGCAGCTAGGGCAAGAAGGGCGTAAGTAGGTTTCAGTCGCATCCCTGCTCTCCCTAACTAGAAGTAGCTTTCCTAAAATACTGGACAGGAAGACAGTATTTTGGTAAATACGGGATAGGGTGGATCGGGAAGTCCTTGATCCCGCTGGCAACGATCATTTTGGAGCCTCCCAATGCTCGGCGAGAAACGCCTCACGGGGCCGCAGGGGCCGCGGCTGCTGGAGGAGGTCAAGGAGCGCCTTCGGGTCAGGCACTACAGCATCCGCACGGAGGAGCAATACGTTCAGTGGATTAGACGCTTCATCCTCTTTCACGGCAAGCGGCATCCCCGGCAGATGGGGGCGGCGGAGGTGGAGCAGTTCCTGACTCACCTGGCGGTGGAGGGGCGCGTGAGTGCCTCGACGCAGAATCAGGCTAAATCGGCGCTGCTGTTCCTCTATCGCCAGGTGCTCGGCATCGAGCTCGATTGGCTTGGCGAGGTCACTCGTGCCAAGTCCCCGCAGCGGCTTCCCGTCGTGCTGACGGAAGCGGAGGTGCGGGCCGTCCTCGCCCAGATGAGCGGGACCTATTGGCTCATCGCGAGCCTGCTGTATGGGGCCGGGTTGCGGTTGATGGAGGCGGTTCGCATGCGCGTGAAGGACGTCGACTTCTCGCGCCGGGAGATCACCGTCCGCGACGGGAAGGGGGGACGCGATCGGGTCACGGTGCTTCCGGGGCGCCTCGTCGAACCGCTGCGTCAGCAGCTCGCGCGGACGCGGGAGCAGCACGAGCGCGACCTGCTCGCGAGCCACGGCGAGGTCTACCTGCCGCACGCGCTTGCCCGGAAGTACCCGCGCGCGGGGCAGGCCTGGGGATGGCAGTACGTCTTTCCCTCGGGCAGCTTGTCGGAAGACCCGCACCCGGGACGGGTGGGGCGGCATCATCTCGACGAGCAGCTCGTGCAGCGCGCGGTGAAGAGCGCCGTCCGACGGGCCGGGATCGTCAAGCCCGCTACCCCCCACACCCTGCGCCACTCGTTCGCGACGCATCTGCTGCTCTCGGGCTACGACATCCGGACGGTCCAGGAGCTGCTCGGGCACTCGAACGTCGAGACCACGATGGTCTACACGCACGTTCTCAACCGCGGTGGGCGCGGCGTGGCGAGCCCGCTCGATCGGGCCGCCGGCGACGAGCCGCCGGCGGTGGAGGAGCCGTGCGCGCGGTATCGAGTGCGGGTGATCCCGCGGGGGTGCCGGCGCGAGGGGGCTGCGCCGGTCGGCAAACGCGAAGCGAGCGCGCTCGAAGGCCCCTGATCGCGCTGGTCGGCGAGCCCGGAGGGGCCTACGGCGCGCGCCGCGCGCTCGTGAGCATCTTGAGGGCGCGCTCGACTTCCGGCGCGCCCGGGCGAGCGGCGAGGATCGTGAACGCGACCAGCAGATCGCCGATGACGATCGCGCCGCGGGTGAGGTTCGGCCACTCCCCCGGGGGCGGCGCGAGGATGGTCGCGCGGAAGTAGTACCCGAGGCCGCCCGCGTCGGGGATTTCGTGCAGATCGAGGCGCGCCTCGATGGCGGCGGGGGCGACGTCCTCGGCCGATTGCGCGACGAACGCGCGGAGCCGCGCGGGGTTCGCGTACGACGGCGGCCTGGTGGTCGACCACGCGATCGTGATCGACATGTCGAACGGCGGCTGCGGTCCCAGCTTGTCGAAGAACCGCACCGACGGCAGCCGGCCTGGATGCGTCCGCGGCTCGTCGAACCAGGCCTCGGGAACGAGGAACTGCAGCTTGCCGCGGCCGGGGACGTCGTAGGCGCGCGGCGTTTCCTGTGCGAGCGCGGCGGTTGCGACGGCGGCCGCGACGAGGCTCGCCGCGAGCCGGGTCACGACGCGTCGGACGGGTCTCCACTCCCGCGCTTCGCGGCGCTGCCGACGCAGAGGCGGACGTCGAAGCGTCAGACGCCGTTCGAGCGGCTTGCGTATCGCCAAGTCCAGGGCTCCTCCTGCAGGTCGCCGGACGCGCCGTATTTTCTCAGCACGCGCCGACTCTCGCGCGGGCGCGTCCTTGCCTCGGCCGTTCCCGCCGTCGTATCCTCGACTGGGCAGGAGCGCCGCGAATGGTCACCGTCGAGCAGAACGAGCTGATGACCCGGATCGGGCCCGGCACGCCCGCCGGCAAGCTGCTCCGCAGCTACTGGCAGCCCGCGGCGCTCGCGGAAGAGTTGCCGGTCGGGCGACCGCTCAAGGCCGTGCGCCTGCTGGCGGAGGATTTCGTGCTGTTCCGCGACGAGCGCGGCCGCCACGGCCTGCTGCGTCGGCACTGCCCCCACCGCCGCGCCGATCTCGCGTACGCGCGGCTCGAAGACGGGGGCTTGCGCTGTGCGTTTCACGGCTGGCTGTTCGACGTCGAGGGCCGCTGCCTCGAGACGCCGGCCGAGCCCGCGGACAGTCGCCTGCGCGAGACGGTGCCGCGGCACGCCTTTCCCGTGACCGAGCGCGGCGGCATCCTCTGGGCCTATCTCGGCGAGGGCGAGCCGCCGGCGCTGCCGGCCTTCGACTGCTTCGTCGCGCCGCTCGAGTACACCTTCGCGTTCAAGGGATGGTGGGAGTGCAACTGGCTGCAGGCGCTCGAGATCGGCATCGACCCGGCGCACGCGTCGTTCCTGCACCGCTTCGCGGAGGACGAGGACCCGGGCGCGAACTACGGCCGCCAGTTCCGCGCGCGCTCGGCGAGCTCCGAGATGCCGATGACCCGCGTGCTGCGCGACTACTACCGGCCGCGGCTCGACTACGAGAACACCGACTACGGCTTCCGGATCTTCGCGCTGCGCGGGATCGACGAGACGCAGACCCACGTGCGGGTCACCAACATGGTGTTCCCGCAGGCGTTCGTCATCCCGCTCTCGCCGCAGATGACGATCACCCAGTGGCACGCGCCGATCGACGACGAGAACTGCTACTGGTACTCGATCTTCACCGCGTTCGACGCGCCGGTGGACAAGGACGAGATGCGCCGCCAGCGGGTGGACATGTATCGCCCGCCGGAGTACCGGCCCCGGCTCAACCGCCACAACGACTACGGCTTCAACCCCGGCGAGCAGCGCACGCAGACCTACACCGGCATGGGCTTCGACATCAACGTACACGACCAGTGGGCGGTCGAGTCCCAGGGGCGGATCCACGACCGGACGCGCGAGTACCTGGCGAGCTCCGACCGCTGCGTCGTCGCTTATCGGCGCCTGCTCTTGAAGCAGATCGAGCTCGCCGCGCGCGGCGCGCGCCCGTTGATGGCGCTCGACCCCGGCCAGGCGGAGCGGGTGCGCGGCCCGGTCGCGGTGGACGGGATCGGCTCGGGTGCCGACTGGCAGGCGTACTGGCGCGAGTACGACCGCGCGCGGCGGCAGCGCTCGGCCTGGGCGTCCAGGCTCGCCGACCCGCTCGCCGCGGTGCCCGCCGCGTGAGGCGGCGATGCGGCCGCGCCGATGAGCTTCGTCGACCGTCACGGCCTCTGGACCGCCGACCAGCGCACGGCGGCGCGCGCGCTCGCCGACGAGGTCAAGCGGCGCGGCCTCGAGGTCGTGCGGTTCTCGTTTCCCGACCAGCACGGGATCCTGCGCGGCAAGACCGTGACCGCGGCCGAGCTCGCCGCGGCGCTCGAGAACGGCGTCACGGTCACGACGACGCTGTTCGCGAAGGACACCTCGCACAAGACCGTCTTCCCGGTGTTCACGCCGGGCGGCGGGTTCGGCCTGGACGGCATGGAGGGCGGCGCCGACGCGCTGATGGTCGCCGACCCGGCGACCTTCCGCGTGCTGCCGTGGGCGCCGAGCTCGGGCTGGGTGCTGTGCGACGTCTACTTCCAGAGCGGCGAGCCGGTGCCGTTCGCGACGCGGCGGATCTGCCGCGGCGTGCTCGAGCGGCTCGCCGCCGCGGGGTTCGAGTACCTGGCCGGGCTCGAGCTCGAGTTCCACGTGTTCAAGCTCGTGGACCCGCGCATGCGACCGGCCGACGCCGGACAGCCGGGCGAGCCGCCGGAGGTGCAGCTCCTCACGCACGGCTACCAGTACCTGACCGAGATCCGCTACGACCTGATCGAGCCGGTGGCGGAGCTGCTGCGCCGCGACCTCGCCGCGCTCGGCCTGCCGCTGCGGTCGCTCGAGGTCGAGTACGGCCCGAGCCAGATCGAGTTCACGCTCGGGGCGCTCCCCGGACTCGGGTCGGCCGACGCGATGGTGCTCTTCCGCAACGCCGTGAAGCAGATCTGCCGGCGCCACGGCTATCACGCGACGTTCATGTGCCGGCCGCGCATCCCGAACGTCATGTCGAGCGGGTGGCACCTGCACCAGTCGCTGCGGCGGCTCGCGGACGGCGGCAACGCGTTCACGCCGACCCGGCCCGGCGAGTGGCTGTCCGAGACCGGGCGCTGGTTCCTGGCGGGGCTGCTCGCGCACGCGCGCGGCGCCGCCGCGCTCTCGACGCCGACGCTCAACGGCTACAAGCGCTATCGCCCCTATTCGCTCGCGCCCGACCGCGCGATCTGGGGGCGCGAGAACCGCGGCGCGATGGTGCGCGTCATCGGCGGGCTGGACGATCCGGGAACGCGCCTCGAGAACCGGGTCGGCGAGCCGGCGGCCAACCCCTACCTCTACTTCGCCTCGCAGGTGTGCGCGGGGCTCGACGGCATCGAGCGCAAGCTCGATCCGGGGCCGTCGGCGGACACGCCCTACGAGGCGCAGGCCGACATGCTGCCGCGCTCGCTCGGCGAGGCGCTCGAGTGCCTGCGCGCCGACACCTGCCTGCGCGACGGCCTGGGCGGCGGCTTCGTGGACTACTTCTGCCGCATCAAGGAAGCCGAGCTCGCGCGCTTCAACCTCGAAGTCACGGAGTGGGAGCACCGCGAGTACTTCGAGATCTTCTGACGCCTTTTCCCCTCCTCCCGAGGAGGGGTGGCCGAGGCCCCGCGGATGCGTGGGCGAGGGCGGGGTGGTGCCTTCCCCCCAGGCGGGGGGTCAAACCCCCAGATACCGGTGCTGCACGTCGGCCTCCGCGGCGAGCGCCGCCGAGGTGCCGCTCCACACGACGCGGCCCTTCTCGAGCACGTAGTGCCGGTCGGCGACCCGAGTGAGCGTCCGGACGTCCTTGTCGATCACCAGGATGGAGAGGCCGGCGCCTTTCAGGCGCTCGATCGAGCGGTAGATCTCGGCGCGGATCAGCGGCGCGAGCCCCTCGGTCGCCTCGTCGAGGATGAGCAGCCGCGGGTTGGTCATGAGCGCACGGCCGATCGCGAGCATCTGCTGCTCGCCGCCGGAGAGCTGGTTGCCGAAATGGCCGCGCCGCTCCGCGAGCTGCGGAAACAGCGCGAACACCGTCTCGATCGTCCACGGATCGGGCCGCCCGCCGCGGTTCGCGGCGGTGGCGACGAGGTTCTCGCGCACCGTCAGGTTCGGGAACACCTGCCGTCCCTCGGGCACCAGCCCGAGCCCGGCCTGCGCGACGCGGAACGACGGCAGCCCGCGGAGCGGCTTGCCGTCGAACGCGATGGTGCCGGTCTTCGGCGGCACGATCCCCATGATCGAGCGCACCGTGGTCGTCTTTCCCATGCCGTTGCGGCCGAGCAGCGTGACGACCTCGCCCGCGTCCACCCTGAGGTCGACGCCGAAGAGGACCTGGCTCAGGCCGTAGGCGGTCTCGAGACCCTGCACGAGCAGCATCAGCCCGCGGCCTCCTCGCCGAGATAGGCGCTGCGCACCTCCGGGTTGGCGCGGATCTCCTCCGGCGTGCCGCTGGCGATGATGCGGCCGTAGACGAGCACCGAGATGCGGTCCGCGAGCGTGAAGACCGCGTCCATGTCGTGCTCGACGAGGATGATCGTGCGCTGCCCCTTCAGGCCGGCGAGGAACCGGATCATGCGCTGCGACTCGTCGATGCCCATGCCGGCCACCGGCTCGTCGAGCAGCATCAGCCGCGGCCGGCTCGCGAGCGCCATCGCGATCTCGAGCTGCCGCTGCTCGCCGTGCGCGAGGTTGGCGGCGGTCACGTCGGCGCGCGCGCCGAGGCCCACCTCCTCGAGGATCGCGCGCGCCGGCTCGCGCAGCCGGCGCTCCGCGCGGGCCGGGCGCCAGAACCGGAAGCTGTGGCCGGCGTGCGCCTGCACCGCGAGCGCGACGTTGTCGAGCGCGGTGAACTCCCGGTAGATGCTGGTGATCTGGAAGGAGCGGGCGAGCCCCTTGTGCGATCGCGCCGGCGCCGGGAGCGTGGTGATGTCCTCGCCGGCGAAGCGGATGCGGCCGGCATCCGGCAGGAGATTTCCGGAGAGCTGGCTGATGAGCGTGGTCTTGCCCGCGCCGTTCGGTCCGATCACGGCGTGCGTCTCGCCCTCGCGCACGTCGAGGTCGACCCCGTCGGTCGCGCGCAGCGCCCCGAAGGCCTTCGCGAGCCCGCGGATCTCGAGCAGCGCCTCAGCCATCGTCCCGGCTCCCCGGGAGCAGCCCGGCGAGACCGCGGCGGAAGAACACCACCGAGAGCACGAGCAGCAGGCCGAGGTAGAGCTGCCAGTGCTGGGTCCAGCCGGTGAGCAGGTCCTCCAGGATCAGCAGCGCGACCGCGCCGAGCACCGGCCCGGCGCTGGTCGCCATGCCGCCGAGAATCACCATGAACAGGATCTCGCCCGAGCGCGTCCAGTGCATGAACTCGGGCGTCAGGTAGACGGTGTGGTTGACGAGCAGCGCGCCCGCCACCCCGCACATCGCCCCGGCGATCGTGAAGGCGGCGAGCCGATAAGGGTAGGGCGAGAAGCCGATCGCCCGCGTGCGCGGCTCGTTCGACCGCGCCGCGCGGATCACCATGCCGAAGCGCGAGTTGACGATGCGATGCGTGATGTAGATGAACGCCGTCATGATCGCGAGCACGAAGTAGTAGAACGACCACGGGTCGGCGAGATCGATGAGCCCCGAGAAATCGCTCCGCGCCGCGAGCCGCATCCCGTCGTCGCCGCCGTACGCCTCGAGCGAGATGCCGAGGTAGTACAGCATCTGGGTGAACGCGAGCGTGATCATGATGAAGTAGATCCCGCTGGTGCGGATCGAGACCGCGCCGATCGCCGCCGCCACCAGCGCCGAGCCGCCGATCGCGAGACCCCACTGCAGCCAGCCGCTGTGGACGCCGTGGAAGGCGAGGATCCCGACCGCGTAGCCGCCGATGCCGAGGTACGCCGCATGGCCGAACGAGACCATGCCGCCGTAGCCGAGGATCAGGTTCAGGCTGATCGCGGCGATCGCGAAGATCATGATCCGCCGGAAGAGATCGAGGTAGAACGGCTGGTCGAGGAGCGCCGCGAGCGGCGGCACCGCGGCGAGGCACGCGAGCGCGGCGCAGAGCGCGATGGTCCGCGGGGGGAGGCGCATCGCTAGCTGCCGCGGGCCGGCAGCAGGCCTTCGGGCCGCACCGCGAGCACCACGGCCATGAGGAGGTAGATCAGCATCGACGCGATCGCCGGGCCGGCGGCGTCGGCCACCGTCGGCGAGACCACGGTGCCGAGCATCGGCTTGAGGAACGCGCGCCCCATCGTGTCCACCATGCCGACGATCAGCGCGCCGAGGAAGGCGCCGCGTATCGACCCGATCCCGCCGATCACGATCACGACGAACACCTGGATGAGGATGAGCTCGCCCATGCCCGGTTGCACCGCGTAGATCGGTCCCGCCATCAGCCCCGCGAGGCCGGCGAGCGCGGCGCCGAAGCCGAACACGATCGTGTAGAGGAGGCGAATGTTGACGCCGAGCGCCGCGACCATGGTGCGGTTCGAGGCGCCGGCGCGGATCAGCATTCCGAGGCGGGTGCGCGCCACGACGTACCAGAGCGCCCCGGCGACGGCGAGTCCGACGGCGATCACTGCGGCGCGGTAGACAGGGTAGACGGCGCCGCCGAAGAGATCGATGTGCCCCCGCAGCCAGCCGGGCAGGGCGGCGTAAAGTGCGGAGCGGCCCCAGAGGATCGCGATCAGCTCGTTGAAGAAGAGGATCAGGCCGAACGTCGCGAGCACCTGATCGAGATGGTCCCGCTCGTAGAGCGTCCGCAGCGCCACGACCTCGACGACCATGCCGACTACCAGGGTGCCCGCGAGAGCGATCAGCACGCCGAGGAGATACGAGCCCGTCCACTGCATCCCGGCGACCCAGAGGTACGCGCCGACCATGTAGAGCGACCCGTGCGCCAGGTTGACGAGGTTCATGATGCCGAACACGAGCGTCAGCCCGGCAGCCAGGAGGAACAGCATCACGCCGAACTGCAGGCCGTTCAGCGCTTGCTCGAGGACGAGGGCGGTCATCGGCAACAAAAAGGGGCGCGGTCCGACCGCGCCCCTCGGTCCCTAGCCGTGGGAGCTCACCAGGGCATCTTGCATTCGCTGTAGTAGGCGTCCTTGTGGGCCTCGAACACCGTCTTCTGGATCTTCATCACCACCTCGCCGCTCGCCTTGTCCTCGACCGCGCGCAGCAGGTAGAAGTTCTGGATCGGATGGTTGTTGGTGTTGAAGGCGAATTTGCCGCGCAGCGATTGGAAATCGGCCTTGCGCATCGCCAGCACGAGCGCCTTGGTGTCCTTGAGGTTGCCCTTGGTCGCGCGCACCGCCGAGTCGATCAGCATGATGCCGTCGTAGCTCTGCGCGCCGTAGAACACCGGCCACTTGTCGTATTTGCGGCGGTAGTCGGCGACGTAGCGGTGGTTTGCCGGGGTGTTGAGATCCGGGCTCCAGTAGCGCGTCTCCCACTGGCCGGCCGCGGCGGCCTTGACCGCGGGCAGCGTGATCTCGTCCACGGTGTAGACCGAGTAGAGCGGGATCTGGCCGCGCAGGCCCGCCTGGTCGTACTGGCGCAGGAACTGGATCCCCATGCCGCCGGGGTAGAACACGAACACCGCCTTCGGGTTGCGGGCGCGCAGCTGCGAGATCTCCGCCTGGTAGTCGGCCTGCCCGAGCTTGGTGTACACCTCGTCGACGATGCGCCCCTTGTAGTAGCGCTTGAAGCCGGTGAGCATGTCCTTCCCGGCCTGATAGTTGGGCGCCATGATGTAGACGTCGTTGACCCCCGAATCCTGCATGTACTTGCCCATCGCCTCGGGCGTCTGGTCGTTCTGCCAGGACACATTGATGTGCAGCGGGTTGCACTGCGCGCCGGCGAGCGGGCTCGGGCCGGCGTTGGTGCCGACCATGATCTTGCCCGCGCCGGTGACCGTGGGCGAGACCGCCATCATCACGTTCGACCAGATGATGCCGGCGACGAAGTCGACCTGGTGCCGCTTCAGCATCTCGTCGGCGACCTGCTTGCCGACGTCGGGCTTGAACTGGTCGTCGCCGTAGATCACCTCGGTCTCGAGCCCGCCGACCTTGCGGTTGAGGTGGTCGAGCGCGAGCTCGACCGAGTTCTTCATGTGCTCGCCGATGACGCCTTGCGGTCCCGACAGGGTCGTGATGAAGCCGATCTTCAACTTCTGCTGCGCCACGGCCGGTCCGGCGGCGAGGGACGCGGCGGCGAGCGCGAAGAACAGGGCACGGAATGCGATGCGCACGGTTACCTCCTCGATTGCTGAATCATGGCCATGCCTCGCGCGGGCACGGTCCATGGGGTGGACGACATGCCCCCTGGCACGCCGGCCAGTCTACCAACTGCCCCCGGAGAGCGTCTACGCATCCGCGTCCCCCCGTTAAGGGGGGCCGCGAGCGGGGGGGGGGTTGGCGCTGCCTCAGCCCTTCCCCGGATGCACCGCGCCGCACTGCTTGCACGCGCGGAGCCGCTCGCTCGCGTAGAACTGCTCGAAGAGCGGGGGCAGGTCCTTCACGATCGACTTGAGCTGCACTTCGACGCGATGGAGCAGGGCGTCGCACCGCTGGCAATACCACTCGAACCCATCCTTCACGCCCTCCGGCCGCTGGCGCTCGATCACGAGACAGAGGCTGCCCGCCTCCGGCCGCTGCGGCGAGTGCCGGACGTGCGGCGGCAAGAGGAGGATCGCGCCCTCCTTGAGCGGCACCTCGTAGCGCTTCCCGTCCTCGAGCACGCGCAGGAAGGCGTTGCCCTTGAACTGCCAGAAGAACTCCTCGTAGGGATCGTCGTGGTAGTCGGTGCGCTGGTTGGGCCCGCCGACGACCGTCACGATGAAGTCGGTGTCCTGCCAGACCTGCTGGTTGCCGACCGGCGGCTTGAGCAGGTGCCGGTGCTCCTCCAGCCAGCGCGGAAAGTCGAGCGGCGCGAGCATGTTCCATCCTCGAGGTGCGTCGGCCGAGGATACCGCCCCGGCGCCGGCGGGTGCAACGCCGGACGGGCCGGCGGTAAGATTGCGGCGAGTGAGCCGGAGGGCGACATGATCCACTTGAAGGACCTTCGCTATGTCCGCCTGGGGACGCGCGACCCGGCGCAGGCGGCCGACTACGCGCAGCGGATCCTCGGGCTCGAGCTCGTCCGTCGGGAAGCGAACGCCGTCTACTTGCGCGGCGACGACCGCGATCACACGCTCGTGTACGTCAAGGGCGACCCCGCCGAGCACAGCGTCGGCTGGGAGGTCGCCGACGCGGCAGCGCTCGACGCCGCCGGCGCGACGCTCGAGTCCCACAAGATCACGGCCCGGCGCGGCACGCGCGCCGAATGCGAGCAGCGACACGTTGCGGACTTCATCAGCCTGTCGGACCCGAGCGGGAACGTCCACGAGCTCGTCGTGCGCCCCCACCACAGCGGGCGGCGGTTCTTCCCGTCCCGCGACTGCGGCGTGTGGAGCTTCTCGCACATCGGGCTGCGGACGACCGACGCCGCGCGCGACGAGCGGTTCTGGACGACGGTGATGAGTGCGCGCGTCTCCGACCGCATCGGCGCCGCGCCGCTCCTCAGGATTCACGAGGTGCATCACACGATCGCGCTGTTCCCCTCGCCGCACTCCGGCGTGCAGCACGTCAACCACCAGGTGCACGGCATCGACGACGTGATGCGCTCCTACTACTTCCTGCGCGAGCAGGGGGTGAAGATCGTCTTCGGCCCGGGGCGCCATCCGACCTCGGGCGCGGTGTTCGTGTACTTCGAGGGGCCCGACGGGATGGTGTACGAGTACTCGACCGGGGTCCGGCTGATCAAGCCCGAGGAGGAAGCGAGCTACCGCCCGCGGCAGTTCCCGTTCGCGCCCGAGTCGTTCTGCATGTGGGGCTCACGGCCCGACATCCCCGAGTTCCGCACGAAGGCGCAGGGCGACGATCGGGCCAAGGCCGCCTAGCTCTGCCCCCCTGTCAAAGGGGGCGGCGCGAAGCGCCGGGGGGTTCTTTCAAGGGGGGTGCGAGCGTGGCGAGGCGGGCCGATTGCCCCCCTGTCAAGGGGGCGGCGAGCGCCAGCGAGCGGGGGGTTTCCGCGAGTCCATTCTGCGCTAGAGTGCGATCCCGCACGCCGCATCGCATTTCCGGAGGTCCCGCCATGAACCAGCCCGCCGAGCCGTCCCTCCAGCAGGGCGTGAAGCAGATCCTCAACTTCATCGACGGCGAGTTCACCGCCGCGCAGTCGGGCAAGACCTTCGAGAACCGGTCCCCCGTGGACCGCAGCCTGATCGGGCTCGTCGCCGAGGCGGGCGAGCCCGAGGTCGACGCGGCGGTGCGCGCGGCGCGCGCCGCCTTCGCGGGGGCGTGGGGGAGCATGGACACCGCGAAGCGGACCGAGCTCCTGTACGCGGTGGCCGACGAGATCAACCGGCGCTTCGACGACTTCCTCGCCGCCGAGGTCGCCGACACCGGCAAGCCGGTCTCGCTGGCGAAGCACCTCGACATCCCGCGCGGCGCGGCCAACTTCAAGATCTTCGCCGACGTCGTCAAGAACGTCCCGGCCGAGACCTTCCAGATGGCGACCCCGGACGGCAAGGGCGCGCTCAACTACGCGATCCGCGTGCCGCGCGGCGTCGTCGCAGTGATCTGTCCCTGGAACCTGCCGCTGCTGCTGATGACCTGGAAGGTCGGCCCGGCGCTGGCGTGCGGCAACACCGTGGTCGTGAAGCCGTCGGAGGAGACCCCGTCCACCGCCACGCTGCTCGGCGAGGTGATGAACCAGGTCGGCGTGCCGAAGGGCGTGTACAACGTCGTGCACGGCTTCGGACCGGGCTCGGCGGGCGAGCTCCTCACCCGCCACAAGGGGGTGAACGCGATCACCTTCACCGGCGAGACCCGCACCGGCGCGGCGATCATGAAGGCCGCGGCCGACGGGACGCGCCCGGTGTCGTTCGAGCTCGGCGGCAAGAACGCCGGGGTCGTGTTCGCCGACTGCGACTTCGAGGCGGCGGTCGACGGCATCACCCGCGCGGTGTTCGCGAACTGCGGCCAGGTGTGCCTCGGGACTGAGCGCGTCTACGTCGAGCGCCCGATCTTCGACAAGTTCGTGCAGGCGCTGAAGGCCCGCGCCGAGGCGATGAAGCCGGGGCGGCCGCAGGACGCCGCGACCGGCATCGGACCGCTGATCAGCCAGGAGCACCGCGACAAGGTGCTTTCGTACTACAAGAAAGCGGTCGCCGATGGCGCGACCGTGGTGACCGGCGGCGGGATTCCCGAGATGCCGCAGGACCTCGCGGCCGGCTCGTGGATCCAGCCGACGATCTGGACCGGATTGTCCGAGACGTCGGCGGTCAACCGCGAGGAGATCTTCGGGCCGTGCTGCCACGTCCGCCCGTTCGACGCCGAGGAGGAGGCGGTCGGGCTCGCGAACGACACCCCGTATGGCCTCGCGACGACGATCTGGACGACGAATCTCGCGCGGGCGCATCGCGTCGCCGCGAAGATCGACGTCGGGATCACGTGGGTGAACAGCTGGTTCCTGCGCGATCTCCGCACGCCGTTCGGCGGTTCGAAGGAGTCCGGGATCGGCCGCGAGGGCGGCGTGCACTCGCTCGAGTTCTACACCGAGCTGCGGAACGTCTGCGTGAAGCTCTGAGGCGCTCGCGCGCCCGGGCAGCCATGATGCGAGGAAGCCTCAGCCGGACCGTCGCCGCAGCCCTCCTCGCGGTCGCCGCGTCGGCCGCCCTCGCGCAGGACTGGCCGGCCCGGCCGGTGAAGATCGTCGCGCCGTTCGCGCCCGGCGGCAGCGCGGACACGTTCGGCCGCCTCGTGGCGGAGCGGCTCGCGACCCGGCTGAACCAGAGCTTCGTCGTCGAGAACCGGCCCGGGGCCGGTGGGCTCATCGGGTCGGAGGTCGTGGCGAAGGCGCCTCCCGACGGCTACTCGCTCGTCGTCTCCGGCGTCGCTTCGCACGTGATCGCCCCGGCGATGAGCCCCGCGCCGTTCGATCCGCTGAAGAGCTTCACCCACATCGCGCTCTTCGGCGGTCCGCCGGTCGTGCTGGTCGTGCATCCCGCGCTCGAGGCGCGCACGCTCGACGAGTTCGTCGCGCTGTCGAAGGCGCGCGCCGGGGGCTTGAGCTTCGGCTCTCCGGGGCGGGGCACGCAGGGACACCTGACCGCCGAGCTCCTCAAGGCGCAGAGCGGAGCGAACCTCGTGCACATCCCCTACAAGGGCGCGGCGCTCGCGGTCTCCGACCTGATGGGCGGCCACATCCCGGCGGTGTCCTCGACGCTCACCACCGCGGCGACGCAGATCAAGGCCGGCAAGGCCCGCGCGCTCGCGCTGTCGTCGGCCCGGCGCCTGCCCGACTTCGCCGACGTGCCGACCTTCGCCGAGAGCGGCTATCCCGAGCTGGTGGCGACGGTGTGGTTCTCGCTCTCCGGACCCGCCGGGCTGCCGCAGCCGATCGTCGCGCGGCTCAACGCGGAGGTGCGCGACATCCTCAAGCTGCCCGAGGTCCGGAGCCGGCTGCAGACCGACGGCATCGAGCCGAACGACCTGGACGCCGCGGCGTTCACCGAGTTCGTGCGCGCGGAGATCGCGCGCTGGGCGCCGCTCGCGCAAGCCATGAAGTAGGTCGAGGAGCGCGCGCGATGGGCATGCCGCGGGAGCGGAACGAGGAGCTGACCCGGACCGGACCGGGCACGCTGTTGGGCGACCTCTTCCGGCGCTATTGGCTGCCCGCGCTGCTCGCCGAAGAGCTTCCCGAGCCCGACTGCCCGCCGGTCCGGCTGCGGCTCCTCTCCGAGAAGCTCGTCGCCTTCCGCGACACCGCGGGCCGGATCGGCGTGATCGACGAGTTCTGCGCGCATCGCGGCGTCTCGCTGTGGTTCGGGCGGAACGAGGAATCGGGCCTGCGCTGCCCGTACCACGGCTGGAAGTACGACGTGACCGGCCAGTGCGTCGATCTTCCCTCGGAGCCCGAGGCGCTCGGGACGCGCAGCCGCATCCGGCTCAAGCGCTATCCCGCCATCGAGCGCGGCGGCGTGATCTGGACCTACATGGGCCCGCCGGGGCTCGAGCCCGAGCCGCCGGAGCACGAATGGGCGATGGTGGGCCCGGCGCACCGCTACGTGTCGAAGCGGCTGCAGGAGTGCAATTACCTGCAGGCGCTCGAAGGCGGCATCGACTCGAGCCACGTGTCGTTCCTGCACGGCCCGGCGCTCAGGCGCGATCCGCTGTTCGTCGGCGCGAAGGGCAACGTGTACAACGAGCAGGACCGCATGCCGCACTTCGAGGTCGCGCCGTTCGGCGGCGGGCTGCTGATCGGCGCGCGGCGCAACGCCGAGCACGGCCGGTACTACTGGCGCATCACCCCTTGGATCGCGCCCTGCTACACGCTCATCCCGCCGCGCGGCGGGCACCCGATCGGGGGCCACGCCTGGGTGCCGATCGACGACGAGCACTGCTGGGCCTGGAGCATCAACTACCACCCGGCGCGCGCGCTGACGGCCGAGGAGACCACCGCGATGCGCAGCGGGCAGGGCATCCACGTGACCTACGTCCCCGGCACGTACGTTCCCGCCGCCAACAAGCGCAACGACTACCTGATGGATCGCGAGGCGCAGCGGTCGGGCCGCTCCTTCAGCGGGGTCGAGGGCATCGCCATGCAGGACGCGTCGCTGCAGGAGAGCATGGGGCCGATCGTCGACCGCACGCGCGAGAACCTCGTGACGACCGACGTCGGGATCGTCACCACCCGGCGCGTGCTGCTCGAGGCGGCGCGCGCGAACCGGGAGGGCAAGCCGATCCCGGGGCTCGCCGCGGCCTCGCAGCGCGTGCGCTCGTGCGCGATCGAGCTGCCGCAGGACCTCGCGTTCATCGACGGCGCGAAGGACGGGCTGTTCCGCCCGCTCGGCACCGACCCGGTGAGCGTCTAGGGCGCGCCGGATGGCCGCCGCGCTTCCGAGGATCGGCATCGCGCTCGGCGACCCGGCGGGCGTCGGGCCCGAGATCGCGCTGAAGAGCGCGCTCGACCCGCGCGTGACGCGGATCGCCCGGCCGGTGCTGTTCGGCGACCCGCGCGCCGTCGCGGCGCATGCCGCCGCCTGCGGCGTCACGGCCGCGGTGCGGACGTTCCCGGAGGCCGCGCAGGTCGCGTGGACCGACGACGGCGTGCCGCTCGTCGCGCTGGATCATTTCGGCGCGGATCGGCTGGAGATCGGGGAGGTGCGCCCCGCCCACGGGCGGGCCGCGGTCGACGCGGCGCGCGCGGCGATCGCGGCGGCGCTGGCGGGCCACGTCGATGCAGTGGTGGCGGCTCCGCAGACCGAGCTCGCGATCCAGCAGGCGGGGATCGAGTTCGACGGCTATCCGTCGTTCGTCGCGCGCTGCACCGGCGTCGCGCCGGAGGACGCGTTCCTGATGCTCTGCTTCGACGCTTCGCGCATCGTCCATGCCACGCTCCACGTCAGCCTGCGGCGGGCGATCGAGCTCGTCACGCGCGGCCGCGTCGAACGGGTGCTGCGCGCCACGCACGGCGCGCTGCGCCGGCTCGGGATCGACGCGCCGCGGATCGCGGTGGCGGGGCTCAACCCGCACGCGGGCGAGTCGGGCCTGTTCGGCGACGACGAGCGGGAGACGATCGAGCCGGCGATCGCGGCCGCCCGCGCGGACGGCATCGCCGCGGACGGTCCGTTCGGCGCCGACACGATGCTGCGCCGGCCGGGATACGATGCGTTCGTGGTCATGTATCACGACCAGGGGCACATCGCCGCGAAGCTGCTGGCGCCGAACCGCACCGCCGGGCTCACGATCGGGACGCCGGTGCTGTTCTCGTCGGTCGCGCACGGCTCCGCTCTCGACATCGCCGGCCGCGGCCGCGCGAGCGCCGAGGCGATGGTCGAGGCCGTGGCGCGCCTCGCGGGCGCGCGCTCGGCAGCCGAGAAGAGGGGAGTCGCATGACAGGGGTCATCGCAGCAGCAACGGTCGCGCACGTGCCCACCATGGGGCGCGCCGAGATCACGCCCGATTTCCAGCAGACGCTCGTCGCGGGCGAGCGCACCCTGGGGGCGGGAATCCGCCGCGCGCTCAAGCCCGATCTCTGGGTGATCGCCTCGACGCACTGGGTGGCGACGTTCGACTGGCTCCCGACCTGCCAGGCGGTGCACGCGGGCCACTGCGTCGCGGACGAGGCGCCCAACCTCATCCCGGGCATCCCCTACAAGTACCGGGGCGATCCGGCGTTCGGCGAGGCGCTCCTCGAGGAGCTCGGGCGCGCCAACGTCCCGGCGGCGCGCAACGACTCGCCGCACTATGAATGGGACTACGGGACCTTCGTGCCGCTCTCGCACCTCGATCCGGAGGCGGAAGTTGCGGTGGTCGGCATCCCGACGGTGCTGATGGCCGACCACGCCGAGTGCATGCGGGCGGGCGGCGCCGTGCACGCGGCCGCGAAGCGCCTCGGGCGGCGCGCGGTGTTCCTCGCGAGCACGGCGTTCAGCCACATCCTGGTGCGCGGCCGGGTCAACTGGCCCACGCCGGAGCGGGTCGAGGCGGACAAGCGGTTCATCGAGCAGCTGAAGACCGGCGCGATCGACGAGGCGGTCGAGGGGTTCGGCGCCTACAGCCGCTTCACCGGCGCCGAGATGGGCGGACGGGTCATCGCGACCCTGCTCGGCGTCGTCCAGGCGCTGAAGAGCGAGGGCAAGCCGCTCGCCGGGCGGCAGTTCGGCGAGTACGCGCAGTCGTCGGCGAGCGGCAACGCGAACGTGCTCGTCGCCGATCCCGAGACGCTCGCGAAGGTGCAATAGGAGGTGAAGCTCGCCACCACGCTGCACGTCGTCGTCCAGTGGGGCGACTGCGATCCGGCGGACATCGTCTTCTACCCGAACTACTTCCGGTGGTTCGACGCCGCGAGCCGGATGTACCTGGAGAGACTCCTCCCGCCGAAGCGGGCGCTGCTCGAGCGCTACGGCATCCTCGGCTTCCCGATCGTGGACGCCTCGGCGCGCTTCATGCGGCCGTCGAGCTACGGCGACGCGATCGAGATCCGGAGCGCGGTCGAGCAGTGGAACGAGCGCCGCTTCACCGTGCTCCATCGCGGCGTGCGCGGCGGCGAGCTCCTGTGCGAGGGCCGGGAGGTGCGGGTCGTCGGACGGCAGCATCCGGAGCACGCCGGCCGCCTCCAGTCGATCCCGATCCCCGACGAGATCGTCGCCGCGTTCCGGCGGCAGGACGAGGCCGACCCGGCGAGCCCGGGCGGCTGACTCGCCGGTGCGCGCTCGACGGAGGTGCGTCGTGGCTGCGTCCTGCGCGGCGGTCGCTTTGGCGTGCGCTCCGGAAGTGCGCGCGCAGGAGATGATCGAGATCCCCGCCGGGGCGTTGACCACGGGGCGCGACGACGGTCCGGCGGACGAGCGGCCGGCGCACATCGTCGACCTGCGGGGGTTCAGGATCGACCGGCTGCCGGTGACCAACGCGCAGTTCGCCGAGTTCCTGAATGCCGTGGGCCCGCGGGGTCCGCGGGGCGAGCGGCTCTACGACGACGACGATGCGGACGCGCGCATCCATCGCGTCGACGGCAAGTGGCGCGCCGATCCCGGCTACGAGCGCCACCCGGTGGTCGAAGCGAGTTGGACCGGCGCGCGGGCGTACTGCGCCTGGCGCGGCAAGCGGTTGCCGACCGAAGCGGAGTGGGAGAAGGCGGCACGCGGGACGGACGCCCGCCGCTATCCCTGGGGCGGCGGCGCGCCGGACGCCACGCGCGCCCGGTTCGCCGCCGGCTGGAACCAGACCGCCCCGGTCGACGCGCATCCGCGCGGGGCGAGCCCGTTCGGCGTGCTCGACATGGCCGGCAACGCGTGGGAATGGGTCGCGACCGCGTACCGCCCCTATCCGTATCGCGCCGACGACGGTCGCGAGGATCCCGACGTCGACGCGGTGCGCGGCACGCGCGGCGGCGGCCACGACTCGCCCGCCGGCGAGCTCACCACGACCCAGCGGGGCCGCGGGCTCTCGCGCGCGCCCCGCTCGGGGCATCACAACATCGGGTTCCGCTGCGCCGCCTAGCGGCGGAGCGGCTCGATCTTGCCGTGCTGGACCCGCACGCGCTGTCCGGGCTGGAGCGCGGGTTTCTGATCGACCGTGACCACGCCGCTCGACCCGTCGTCGTAGAACACGGTCACCTCGTACCGGGTCGCGATGACGTTCCGGTCGGTCTCGTTGGAGAAGAGGCTCTTGACCGAGTCCTGCCAGTTCTCGCGGGTGTAGCCGCGCTCCTTCTTCTCGGTGACGAGGCCGACCACGCCCGTTCGCGGCACCGCCGACTCGGGGTCGGGGGGCGGGGGCTTGCGTGCCGGCTCCGCGCAGGCGACGGCGAGCCCCACGAGCGCCGCGGCGAGGGCCGCGCGGGGGGCAGAGATCACTGTCGGCGGTGCTCCACGACCGCGAGTCTAACTCGACGCGCGCCCCGCGCAAGGGTTACAGTTCGCCCCTTTCGCATCCCGGGCGGCGAATGAAGATCATCAAGAACAGCGTGGTGACGCTGAAGTACGAGGTGTTCGACGAGCGCGGCGGCCTCCTCGAGCGCGGCGGCGAGCCGCTCGTCTATCTGCACGGCGGCTACGGCGGGGTCTTCCCGAAGATCGAGGAGGCGCTCGCCGGGAAGGAGGCGGGCGAGCGCGCGCGCGTGCGGCTCGCCCCCGAGGACGCGTTCGGCGCGCGCGATCCGGCGCTCGTCCGGACCGAGCCGCGCAGCCGCTTCGAGGGCAAGGTGAAGGTGGGAATGCGGTTCCAGGGCGAGGTCCGCCACGAGGACCACGCGCACCCGGTCACGTTCCGCGTCGCGAAGGTCGCCGGGGACGAGGTCACCCTCGACGGCAACCACCCGCTCGCGGGCCAGGCGATCGAGTTCCGGTGCAGCGTGCTCGACGTCCGTCCGGCGGCGCCCGAGGAGATCGCGCACGGCCACGCCCACGGCGCGGGCGGGCACCACCACTAGCAGCGCGTTGGCGCGACGCGCGTTCCGCACTACAGCGTCACGCCGCCTTCGAAAGAAGGTCGCGTAACACGTACGGCATGATCCCGCCGTGGTCGTAGTAGTCGACCTCGATCGGGGTGTCGATGCGCAGCTTCAGCGTCACCTCGCGCTGCGACCCGTCCTTGCCGTGGATCACGAGCTTCACGTCCTGCTGCGGCGTGATCGCGTCCTCGATGCCCAGGATGTCGAACGTCTCGTCGCCCTTGATCCCGAGCGAGGCGACCGAGTCCGAGCCCTTGAACTGCAGCGGCAGGACGCCCATCCCGACGAGGTTGGAGCGATGGATGCGCTCGTAGCTGCGCGCGATCACCGCCTTCACGCCGAGGAGCTGCGTCCCCTTGGCGGCCCAGTCCCGCGACGAGCCGGTGCCGTACTCCTCGCCGCCGAACACCACGAGCGGCGTGCCCGACTCGTAGTACTTCATCGCCGCGTCGTAGATCGGCAGCGTCTCGCCGGTCGGATGGTAGATCGTGACGCCGCCCTCGACGCGCGAGCCGTCGGGCCGGGCCGGGAGCATCAGGTTCTTGATGCGCACGTTGCCGAACGTGCCGCGCATCATGACCTCGTGGTTGCCGCGCCGCGCGCCGAAGCTGTTGAACTCGACCACCGGCACGTCGTGCTCGAGCAGGTACACGCCGGCGGGCGAGGTCGGCTTGATCGAGCCGGCCGGGCTGATGTGGTCGGTCGTCACCGAGTCGCCGAAGATGCCGAGCACCCGCGCGCCGCGCACGTCGCCGGCGCGGGCCGGCCGCATGCCGAAATCGCGGAAGAACGGCGGCTCGGCGATGTAGGTCGAGCGCGGCCAGTTGTAGACCTGTCCGGTCGTCGACTGCACGCGCTTCCACAGCGGGTTCGCGTCCCCGAGGCCGCTGTACAGCGCGCGGAAGGTCTTCGGGTCCATCGCGAACTTCATGCAGTCGTGGATTTCCTCGCTCGTCGGCCAGATGTCGCCGATCCACACGTCCTCGCCCTTGGCGCCCTTGCCGAGCGGCTCGGTCATGAGGTCTCGCAGCACCGTCCCCGCGATCGCATAGGCGACCACGAGCGGCGGCGAGGCGAGGAAGTTCGCGCGGATGTTGGCATGGATCCGGGCCTCGAAGTTGCGGTTGCCCGACAGCACCGCGCAGCAGACGAGATCGTTCTTCACGATCGTGTCCTCCAGCTCGCGGTCGAGCGGACCGGCGTTGCCGATGCAGGTCGTGCAGCCGTACGCCGACAGATAGAACCCGAGCTTCTCCAGGTAGGGCAGCAGCCCGGCCTTCGTCAGGTAGTCGGTGACCACGCGCGAGCCGGGCGCAAGCGAGGTCTTGACGTGCTTCTTGACCTTGAGGCCCCGCTCCACGGCCTTCTTCGCGAGCAGGCCGGCCGCGAGCAGCACGCCGGGGTTGGACGTGTTGGTGCACGAGGTGATGGCGGCGATGATCACGTCGCCGTGGCCGATCTCCACCGTCGGGCCGTCGCTACCGGCGCGCGCGATCACGGTCGGGGTGGGCCGGTTGTCCACCATCTCCACGACGTCGGCCGGCGCACCGCTCTTCAGCGACTCTCCGGAGACTTCGCCCCCGCCGCTCACTGTGCCCGCGGTCGAGAGCCGCGCCGAGTAGCGCTTCGCGAGCTCCCCCGGTTTCTTCGCGAACCCGTTCTCGGACATCGGCTTCGCGAAGAGCTCGGTGAACTTCGCCTTCACGTCGCCGATCTCGATGCGGTCCTGCGGCCGCTTGGGGCCGGCGAGCGAAGGCGCGACGCCGCCGAGATCGAGCTCGAGCACCTGGCTGTAGTCGATCTGGCCGCGCTTCGGGATGCCGAACATGCCCTGGGCCTTGAAGTAGGCCTTGAACGCCTCGACCTCCTCCGGGGTGCGGCCGGTGCCTTCGAGGTAGGCGACCGTCTTGTCGTCGATCGGGAAGAAGCCCATCGTCGCGCCGTACTCCGGCGCCATGTTGCCGATCGTCGCCCGGTCGGGCACCGCCAAATTCTCGACCCCCTCGCCGAAGAACTCGACGAACTTGCCCACCACCTTGGCCTTGCGGAGCATCTCGGTGACCGTGAGCACGAGGTCGGTCGCGGTGACGCCGCCGCGCAAGGCCCCCTTCAGGTTCACGCCGACGACGTCGGGCGTGAGGAAGTAGACCGGCTGGCCGAGCATGCCGGCCTCGGCCTCGATCCCGCCGACGCCCCATGCGACCACCCCGATGCCGTTGATCATCGTGGTGTGGGAGTCGGTCCCGACGAGCGAGTCGGGGTAGTACACGCCGTCCTTCGACTTGTGGACGCCGCGCGCGAGGTACTCGAGGTTGACCTGGTGGACGATGCCGATGCCGGGCGGGACGACCTTGAAGGTGTCGAAGGCCTGCATCCCCCACTTGATGAACTCGTAGCGCTCGCGATTGCGCTCGAACTCGAGCTTCATGTTGAGGTCGAGGGCGTTCTTCGCGCCGTAGTGATCGATCTGGATCGAGTGGTCGACGACCAGGTCGACCGGCACGAGCGGCTCGATCGCCTTCGGGTTGCGTCCCATCCGGCTCGCCACTCCGCGCATCGCCGCGAGATCGGCGAGGAGCGGCACGCCGGTGAAGTCCTGCAGCAGGACGCGCGCGACGACGAACGGGATCTCGTCGGCGCGCGGCGCGTTCGGCCGCCATCCGGCGAGGCTCCGGACGTGCTCCTCGGCGACCTTCTTGCCGTCGCAGTTGCGCAGCACCGATTCGAGCACGATCCGCAGCGAGACCGGCAGTCGGGACACCTTCCCGAGCCCGGCCTCCTCCAGTGCCGCGAGCGCGTAGAGCTTGCCGGTCTTGCCCGGTCCGGGCTTGAACTCGCGCAGTGCGTTGAACGGGTCGTGCGGCATACGGCTTCCTTCCCTTCCTGTGCTCGATGGGTTGCCGGTGGTCGGCGGCGAACGGGTGCGTGCGATAGGCGCGTCTTTCGCGCGGGCGCGCGGAACGCGGCTATTCTAAGGCGAGCGCCATCCGAGCGGTCGGCGCGTGCGCCGACACTACGCTCCCCTCGCCCGCGCGAGCGGGAGAGGGGATGGGGGTGAGGGTGATCCGAGCGGTCGGCGCGTGCGCTGACACTACGCTCCCCTCGCCCGCGCGAGCGGGAGAGGGGATGGGGGGTGAGGGCGATCCGAGCGGTCGGCGCCTGCGCCGACAGTGAGCGCGGGGTTTCGGCCAACCCGATTGCTCGGGTTCGCCGCCGCGGACGCCGACGCGCCCTGCAAGGCGCGCCGTGGAGAGGGTTGGGGCCAGCGCCCCGGGGTCAGGAGTACTTCGGCAGACGCAGGCAGTTGTAGGACTCGTCGCCGCGCCGGAGCGAGATCTGCGGCGTGTTGCCGCGCGGCGGGAGCGGCTGCACGAGGAACGGCGCGCCGTCCTGCGGCTGGACCTTCCACCAGCCGCCGGCGTCCGCGACGACCTCCGAGATACCGAAGACCGTGCGCGCGAAGCCGTCGAGGTCGACCGTGTTTCCGGCGGCGCCGCCGCCCGACTGCGCCGGTCCGAACCACACGATCGGCGGGGTCTTCGTCGGCGGCGCGCCCGGGACGTAGCACTCCCAGGTGCCGAGGAGATCATCGGCGGGCGCGGCGGCGACCGCGGGCAGGGCGACGGCCGCGGCGGCGGCCAGGGACAGCAGGCATCTCACGGTGCGGCGCATGGCAGCTCCTGGAGCGGGCTCCCGTCCCTTATGACACGCGCATCTGCCCGGCGTCAAGCGCGGCCTTGATTCCGTTGCGAAAAGCGGCGCGAGCCGCGCCGTCCGGGGGGGCCGGCGGGCCGGGACGCCGGGTTACTGGAAGAAGGCCTGCGCCGCGTCCGCGGGCAGCTGGACGCCCGTCACCCGGGCCTTCTGGAGGATCTCCCAGTAGTACCGGTAGGTCGCCCGGTCGTGGAGCTCGCCGCCGTGCTGGATCGGCCCCCAGTCGGCCGCCTGCGCCGCGAGCAGGATCGCCGCGCCCTCCTGCACCTCCGAGTAGTCGGGCTTCATCGCGTCGACGATCGGCCGGATCTGCGCCGGGTAGATCGACCACATGCGCAGGAACCCGAACTCGTGCCGCGCGCGCCACGCGTCCTGATAGGTCTGGTAGGTGTTCTTGAGGTCGAGCGTCACGTTGTGGGCCGGGACGATGCCGTTCGCGAGCGCCGCGGCGACGACCTCGGTCTTGGCGCGCGCGAGCAGGCGGTGCTCGAACTGGCCCGGCGAGCGCATCGCCGCGGCCGGCACCGCGCCGTGGTGCCCCGACACGAAGTCCATCAGGCCGAAGTCGAGGACCTGCATGCCCGGCAGCCGCGCGATCTCGTCCGCCTCGCGCAGCGCGCCGTGCGTCTCGACGAGCGCGTGGATCGGGATATGGCGGCGCGCGCGATGGCGCGCGGCGACCTGCTCGATGTAGATGATCATCTCCGCGACCTGCGCAACCGAGGTCGCCTTGGGGATGGTGATGTAGGCGAGCACGCTCCCGGCGCCCGCGACGACGACGTCGACGTCCTGCTTCCACGCCGGGTGGGTCGGGTCGTGGATGCGCACTCCCGCCATGCGGTGCTTGTTGGCGGGCGAGTTGAGCACGCGCACCACCATCTCGGCATGCTCCTTCTCGGCGCCGGCCTGCGCGCCGTCCTCGCAGTCGCAAGTGACGTCGAAGATCGGCCCGAGCTCGTCCTGCAGCGCGAGCGCCTTCGCGATCAGCTTCTCGGACCCGGCGAAGTGCTCGCAGGAGGGGATCACGGGGAACGGTTTCTCGCCTTTGAACAGCGCCTCGCTGGGGTGCACGAGCTTCGTCATGGCAGCCTTCTAGGCATCAGCACGGTGTAATCGAGGTCGAGCACGACGCTCTGGGGATAGGTCCCGTCGGGCGCGATCGGGGAGGCGAGCTCGGCCGGCGGCAGGTTCTTGAGGCCGACGAGCCGCAGGCGCAGCGCGCCGAGATCGTCGCGGCCGGGCAGGCGCCACTTCTCGCGCACTTCGGTCACGGCGTACAGGGTGTCGCCCGCGACGGTCGGGTTGGTGTGGCTGCCGCCGTTGATGGCCGCGATCGCGAGCGCGTTCTCGAGCCCGTCGTGGGCGAGCGCCCGGCAGACCGAGATGACGTGGCCGCCGTACACCAGCCGCCGGCCGAACGTCGAGCTGCGCATCGCGAGCTCGTCGAAGTGCACCTTGGCGTTGTTCTGGTAGAGCTTGGTCGCGAGCGTGTGATCCGACTCGTCGATGGTGAGGCCCAAAGGATGGTCGATGCGCTCGCCGATCGCGTAGTCGTCCCAGAGCTCGCTCGCCCCGGTGAGCGCGGTGTCGAAGCCGGCGGCGCGCAGGAAGGCCGGCACCGCCAGCCGCTCCGGCGGGACCGCCTCCGGCAGCTGCGGCACGACCGGCGCGGGCGCCGGCGCGTCCGCCGCGCGCTTGTTCACCATGACCCAGCGCGCCCAGGTGAGGACGAGCTCGCCCGACTGGTTGAACGCGTTCGAGCGCACGTAGACGATCCCGGAGCGGCGGTTCGAGTTCTCGCGCAGCCCGATCACCTCGGATTCCGCGCGAACCGTGTCGCCGGCGTAGCACGGCGCGAGGAAGCGGACGTCGGCGTAGCCGAGATTCGCGACGGCGTTGAGCGAGACATCGGGCACGGTCTTGCCGAAGGCGACGTGGAAGGCGAGCAGCTCGTCGATCGGCCGGTCGCGGTAGCCGAGCGCGCGCGCCACCGGCGCGGCGCTCGGCAGGATGTGCCGCGCGCCGGTGAGCGCGATGTAGAGCGCAGCGTCGCCCTCGGTCAGCGTGCGCGGCGTCGGATGCACGATGCGGCTCCCGACCCGGAAGTCCTCGAAGAAACGGCCCGGCCGCGGCTTCACGGCGCGCCCCCTAGGCCATGGCGGTCTGCATCCCGCGGATCGCGGCGTCGAGAGCGACGATGCGCCGCGCGGCGACGACGTGCATCTGCTCGATGAGCCGGCCGCTCACGACGACGTTGCCGCGGCCCTCGCGGGCCGCCTTCTCGAACGCGACGATCACCTCCATCGCGTGGGCGACCTCGGTCGGCTTCGGCGTGTAGGCCTCGTTGCAGTAGACGAGCTGGTCCGGGTGCACCAGCGTCTTGCCGTCGAGGCCCAGGTCGCGGCCGAGCCGGCACGAGTACTCGAAGGTGCGCATGTCCTTGAGGTTGGACTGGATGCCGTCGACCGCCGAGCGGCCGTGCGCCCGCGCCGCGAGGATCACGAGCGACAGGCTCGTGAGGAGGTGCAGCCGCTCCGGATGCGGGCGGGCGTGCAGGTGGTTGGTGAGGTCGGCGGTGCCCATCACGAGGCACGCGATCCGGTCGGAAGCCCCCGCGATCTCCTCCGCGCGCAGCACGCCGAACGGCGTCTCGATCATCAGCATCACCGGCAGGGCGTCGCCGCCCGCGCGGTCGAGCGCGGCGATGCAGTCGAGCGCCTCCGGCCGGCTCTCGATGCGCGGGAAGAGCAGCGCGTGCGCGCCGGCGCGCGCCACCGCCCGCAGGTCCGCGTCGAACCAGGGCGACCCGAGGCGGTTCACGCGCACGATCACCTCGCGGTGGGCGTAGTCGCAGGTTTTCAGCGCCTTGACGGCGTTCGCGCGCGCGGCTTCCTTGGCCTCGGGGACGATCGTCTCCTCGAGGTCCATGACGACGCAGTCGGTGGGCAGCTCCGCCGCCTTCTCGAGGAACCGCGGGTTGTTCGCCGGCGAATACAGCATCGACCGGCGCGGGCGGAAATACTTCATCGGTGACGGCGGATGGGGAATGGGGGATGGGAGCGGGTCATGCCGGGGTGTGGTCGTACTCCCATCGTTCATCCCCCATTCCCCATCCCCTTTGCCCGCCGTCAGGCGAGCAGGTGTTTTACGCCGTCGCGCTCTTCGTGGAGCTCTTTCAGCGTGGCGTCCATGCGCCCCCGGCTGAACTCGCTGATCGGCAGCCCCTGCACGATCTGGTACTGCCCGGCTCGGCAGGTGACCGGGTAGCCGTAGATGACGCCCTCGGCGATGCCGTACGCGCCGTCGGCGGCCACGCCCATCGACACCCAGTCGCCCTCGCGCGTGCCGAGCATCCAGTCCCGCGCGTGGTCGATCGCGGCGTTCGCCGCGCTCGCCGCGGAGGACGCGCCGCGGGCCTCGATGATCGCGGCGCCGCGCTTCTGGATCGCGGGGATGAAGGTGCCCTCGAGCCAGGCCTGGTCCTTGATGAGCGGCCACGCCTCCTGGCCGTCGACCTCGGCGTGGAAGACGTCGGGGTACTGCGTCGCCGAATGATTGCCCCAGACGACCAGCTTGCGGACGGCGGCGACCGGCTTGCCGAGCTTGGCGGCGAGCTGGCTCGAGGCGCGGTTGTGATCGAGCCGCATCATCGCGCTGAACTGCTGGGGCTTGAGGCCGCGCGCGCTCTTCATCGCGATCAGCGCGTTGGTGTTCGCGGGATTGCCGACCACCAGCACCCGGACGTCGCGGCTCGCGACCTCGCCGAGCGCGCGGCCCTGCACGGTGAAGATCTGGGCGTTCGCCTCGAGCAGGTCCTTGCGCTCCATCCCCTTCGAGCGCGGGCGCGCGCCGACGAGGAGCGCGATGTCCGCGTCGCGGAATGCGGTCTTCGCGTCGTCGGTCGTCACCACGCCGTGCACGAGCGGGAACGCGCAGTCCTCGAGCTCCATCACGACGCCCTTCAGCGCGGGCAGCGCCGGCGTGATCTCGAGGAGCTGGAGGATGATCGGCTGGTCGCGTCCGAGCATCTCGCCCGCGGCGATCCGAAAGAGCAGGCTGTAGCCGATCTGACCGGCGGCGCCGGTCACTGCGACACGAACGGGCTGCTTCGCCATGGGCGGACTCCTGCCGGTGACGGTTGTGGAGCGGGCGCGTTGCCGCGCCGCGGGCGTCCTGCTGCTCGGTCGGTGCGCATGCTGCGCTGCAACGACAGGAGTTTAGGCGCCCGCACGGAAGGGTGTCAACGGCCGCCGGACGGCAGCGCCGACGACGCGAGAACGAACGTGGCGCGCGCGCGGCGCAGTCAATCGCGCGCGCCCGCGCGATTCATTGTGCACCCCACAAATCGCGCATCGGGCCTGTATAATTCCCGACGGCCGACTCGCGGAGGAGGGGATTCGCGGCGGAGCGGGGAGCCAAGCCACCCATATGCCTGATGCTTCGCTGAAAAAGAAACGCCCGCTCTGGTACGACCTCAACCTGTTCCATCTCCCCCTGCCCGGGCTGGTGTCGATCCTGCATCGCATCAGCGGCGCGCTGCTGTTTCTCGGGCTCGTCTGGTTCCTGTTCCTGCTCGACATGAGCCTCGCCTCCGAGCAGGGGTATGCGCGCTTCGGCCGCTACGTCGCGCAGCCGCTCGTGAAGCTCGCGCTGCTCGTTCTCCTGTGGGCCTATCTGCACCATCTGTGCGCCGGCATCCGCTATCTGTTCCTCGACATCCACCGGGGAGTCGAGCTCGCGGCGGCGCGCGCGACGAGCGGGCTCGTGCTGGCGGCGAGCCTCGCGCTGACCGCGGTCCTCGGCTGGCTCCTCCTATGGTGACGCGCGTCGTCGTCGGGGCGCATTACGGCCTGCGCGGCTGGCTCGTGCAGCGCATCTCGGCGGTCGTGATGACCGCCTACACGATCGGCGTCGGCGCCGCGCTCGCCGCGGTGCGGCCCGCGGACCACGCGGCGTGGAAGGCGCTCTTCGGCCACGGCCTGATGCGGGTCGCGACGCTGCTCTTCGTCGTCAGCGTCCTCCTGCACGCGTGGGTGGGGATGCGGGACATCCTGATGGATTACGTCAAGCCCACCGGATTGCGGCTCACGCTGCACGTGGTGGTGATCCTCGTGCTCGTCGGCTACGCCGGCTGGGCGGCCCAGGTCCTCTGGAGGGCGTAGCGCGTGGCGCTGCTGACGAAGCGATTCGACGCGGTCGTCGTCGGTGCGGGCGGGGCCGGCCTGCGGGGCGCGCTGCAGCTCGCCGAGGCCGGTCTGAAGGTCGCGGTGCTCACCAAGGTGTTCCCGACGCGCTCGCATACCGTGGCGGCGCAGGGGGGCATCGGCGCCGCGCTCAGCAACATGGGCCCGGACTCCTGGGAATGGCACATGTACGACACGGTCAAGGGCTCCGACTGGCTCGGCGACCAGGACGCGATCGAGTTCATGTGCCGCGAAGCGCCGAAGCTCGTGTACGAGCTCGAGCACTTCGGGATGCCGTTCGACCGCAACGAGAACGGGACGATCTACCAGCGCCCGTTCGGCGGCCACATGCAGAACTTCGGCGCCGGCCCGGCGGTGCAGCGCTCCTGCTGCGCGGCCGACCGCACCGGCCACGCGATGCTGCACACGCTCTATCAGCGCAACGTGCGCGCGAACACGCAGTTCCTCGTGGAGTGGATGGCGCTCGATCTCGTCCGCGACGCCTCGGGGCAGGTGCTCGGCGTCACCGCGATCGAGATGGAGACCGGCGACGTCTCCATCCTCCACGCGCGCGCGACGCTGCTCGCGACCGGCGGCGCCGGACGGATCTACGCCGCCAGCACCAACGCGTTCATCAACACCGGCGACGGGCTCGGGATGGCGGCGCGGGCCGGGATCCCGCTCGAGGACATGGAGTTCTGGCAGTTCCATCCCACCGGCGTCGCCGGCGCCGGCGTGCTGATCACCGAGGGCGTGCGCGGCGAGGGCGGCTACCTCCTCAACAAGGGCGGCGAGCGCTTCATGGAGCGCTACGCGCCGACCGCGAAGGACCTCGCGAGCCGCGACGTCGTCTCGCGCGCCATGGCGACCGAGATCAAGGAAGGCCGCGGCGCCGGGCCGGACGCCGACTATCTCCTGCTCAAGCTCGACCACCTCGGCCCGGAGGTGATCGACAAGCGGCTCCCGGGGATCCGCGAGATCGCGAAGAAGTTCGCGAACGTCGACCCGGTGCGCGAGCCGATCCCGGTCGTGCCGACCGTGCACTACCAGATGGGCGGCATCCCGACGAACTACCTCGGCGAGGTCGTGGCCCCGGGCCGCGACGGCCCGAACACGGTCGTGCCCGGCCTCTATGCCGCGGGCGAGTGCGCGTGCGCGTCGGTGCACGGCGCGAACCGTCTCGGCACCAACTCGCTCACCGACCTGCTCGTGTTCGGCAAGGCGGCCGGCGACGCGGTCGTCCGGTTCCTCGCGGACCACCGCGCGCACAAGGACCTGCCCCGGGACGCGGGCGACCGGACCCTCGCCCGACTCGGGCGCCTCGATGGCCAGAAGAACGGCGAGAACATCTACCAGGTGGCGAACGAGATCCGCCGCGTGATGCAGGCGCACTGCGGCGTGTTCCGGTTTCCCGACCTGCTCGCCGAGGGGGTGCGCAAGATCAAGCAGCTCGCCGAGCGCGCGGCGCGCACGTCGATCACTGACAAGAGCAAGACGTTCAACACCGCGCGCATCGAGGCGCTGGAGCTCGACAACCTCATCGAGACCGCGCGCTCGACGATGGTGTCGGCGGAGGCGCGCAAGGAGTCGCGCGGGGCGCACGACCGCGCCGACTGCCACGACCGCCCGGGCTACCCCAACGGCCGCGACGACCAGGTGTGGCTGAAGCACACGCTCTGGTACAAGGACGGCGACCGGCTCGACTACAAGCCGGTCACGCTGAAGCCGCTGACTGCGGAGTCGATCCCGCCGAAGGCGAGGGCGTATTGAGCAGTCGCATCGCCCATCCCCATCCCCGGCCTGGAGCCCGCCAATGCACCTGAGGATCTTCCGCTACGACCCCGACCAGGACGCGAAGCCCTACCTGCGGGACTACGACGTCCGGCTCGAGCCCTCCGACCGGATGCTGCTCGATGCGCTCATCAAGGTGAAGGCGCAGGACGACACGTTCGCGTTCCGCCGCTCCTGCCGGGAGGGGGTCTGCGGCTCGGACGCGATGAACATCAACGGCAAGAACGGCCTCGCCTGCATCACCAAGCTCGCCGAGCTGCGCGAGCCGGTCGAGCTCAAGCCGCTGCCGGGGCTGCCGGTCATCCGCGACCTGATCGTGGACATGACGCAGTTCTTCGCCCAGTACCACTCGATCAAGCCGTACGTGGTCAACAACGACCCGCCGCCCGAGCGCGAGCGGCTGCAGTCCCCGGAGGAGCGCGCGGCGCTCGACGGGCTCTACGAGTGCATTCTGTGCGCCTGCTGCTCGACCTCGTGCCCGTCGTTCTGGTGGAATCCGGACAAGTTCGTGGGTCCGGCCGGGCTCCTGCAGGCCTACCGCTTCATCGCCGACAGCCGCGACCAGGCGACCGGCGAGCGCCTCGACAACCTCGAGGACCCCTACCGCCTGTTCCGCTGCCACTCGATCATGAACTGCGTCGACGTCTGCCCCAAGGGCCTCAACCCCACCCGGGCGATCGGGAAGATCAAGGAGCTGATGGTCCGGCGCGCCGTCTAATGAGTGTTGGTCCGCGCGCAGCGCGGACCGGCACGACGTTCCCCTCTCCCGCGCCGAAGGCGTGGGAGAGGGGCTAGGGGTGAGGGCACGACGTTCCCCTCTCCCGCGCCGAAGGCGCGCGAGAGGGGCTAGGGGTGAGGGTCGTCGGCAACCGGACCCGGAAGCGGAGCGCAATGGACCAAGTCGAGCTGCGGCGCCTGCGCTGGCGCTGCCGGCGGGGCCTGCTCGAGAACGACCTCGTGCTCGCGCGATTCCTCGACCGGCACGGCGCGAGCCTCGACCGCGAGCGCGCCGCGGCGCTGAACGAGCTGCTCGCGCTGCCGGACCCCGAGCTGTGGGCGCTGGTCAGCGGCGAGCGCTCGTGCGACGATGAACGGCTCGCCGCAGTGGTCGCGATGCTGCGCGAGAGCTGACCGCCGCGAAGGCGACTAGGAGCGACCGATGCAAAACGACGACAAGGTGATCCTCAACTACGGCGACGGCAAGATGGCCGAGCTTCCGGCGCTGTCGGGGACGATCGGCCCGGGCGTCATCGACATCCGCGCGCTTTACGGCAAGACCGGGATGTTCACGTACGACCCCGGGTTCCTGTCCACCGCGAGCTGCCAGTCGAGCATCACGTACATCGACGGCGACCAGGGGGTGCTCCTCTACCGCGGCTATCCGATCGACCAGCTCGCGGTGCACTGCGATTTCCTGGAGGTCTGCTACCTGCTGCTGTACGGCGAGCTGCCCAACCGGCAGCAGCGCGACGAGTTCGTCCACACGGTGACCCGGCACACCATGGTGCACGAGCAGCTCGCGCGCTTCTTCACCGGTTTCCGGCGCGACTCGCACCCGATGGCGGTGCTGGTCGGCGTGGTCGGGGCGCTCTCGGCCTTCTACCACGACTCGCTCGACATCAACGACGCCCGCGAACGCGAGATCGCCGCGTTCCGCCTGATCGCCAAGATGCCGACGATCGTGGCGATGGCGTTCAAGTACTCGATCGGGCAGCCGTTCATGTACCCGAAGAACGACCTGTCGTACACCGCGAACTTCATGCGGATGATGTTCGGCGTGCCGGCCGAGGAGTACGTGATCCGCCCGGTGCTGGTCCAGGCGCTCGACCGGATCTTCACGCTGCACGCCGACCACGAGCAGAACGCGTCGACCTCGACGGTCCGGCTCGCGGGGTCGTCGGGCGCGAATCCGTTCGCGTGCATCGCCGCGGGCATCGCCTGCCTGTGGGGGCCGGCGCACGGCGGCGCGAACGAGGCCGCCCTCACCATGCTCGAGGAGATCCACGACGTCTCGCGCGTCAACGAGTACATCAAGAAGGCGAAGGACAAGAACTCGGGCTTCCGGCTGATGGGCTTCGGTCACCGGGTGTACAAGAATTACGATCCGCGGGCGAAGCTGATGCGCGAGACCTGCCACGAGGTGCTCGAGGAGCTCGGGCTCCACGACGACCGGCTCTTCAAGCTCGCGCTGCACCTCGAGAAGATCGCGCTCGAGGACGACTACTTCATCGACCGCAAGCTCTATCCGAACGTCGATTTCTACTCCGGCATCGTCCAGCGCGCGCTTGGGATCCCGACCAGCATGTTCACCTGCATCTTCTCGCTCGCGCGCACCGCCGGCTGGATCGCGCAGTGGGCCGAGATGATCGCCGACCCGGACCAGAAGATCGGGCGGCCGCGCCAGCTCTACGTCGGGGCGGCGCGGCGCGACGTCGTCCCGATCGAGAAGCGGTGATGCCGTCATGATGAAAGACCTGCTCTCCAACTCCTACCTCTTCGGCGGCAACGCGCCGTTCGTGGAGGAGCTGTACGAGTCGTACCTGAAGAACCCGCAGTCGGTCCCCGAGGCGTGGCGGGACTACTTCGACAAGCTGCAGGTGCTGCCGGGCGCCACGACCGACGGCGGCCGCGACGTCGCGCACGCGCCGATCATCGAGGCGTTCGCGCAGCGCGCCAAGCAGGGAACGCTCCGCGCCGCCGCCGCCCCGACCGCGCTCGGGGTCGAGCGCAAGCAGGTCTACGTGCAGATGCTGATCAACGCCTACCGGTTCATGGGCAACCGGTGGGCGGACCTCGACCCGCTGAAGCGCGTGCCGCGCCCGCCGATTCCCGAGCTCGAGCCGGCGTACTACGACCTGACCGAGGCCGACCTCGAGACCGTCTTCAACACCGGGACGCTCGTCGGGCCGGAGCGCGCGACCCTGCGCGAGATCCTGCAGATGCTCCGCGAGACCTACTGCGGGACGATCGGCGCGGAGTACATGTACATCTCCGATCCGGGGCAGAAGCGCTGGATCCAGCAGCGGCTGGAGGCGATGCGCGGCCGGCCCCAGTTCGCCCCCGAGGTGAAGCGCCGGATCCTCGAGCGCCTCACCGCCGCCGAGACGCTCGAGAAGTACCTGCACACCCGCTACGTGGGACAGAAGCGGTTCTCGCTCGAGGGCGGCGAGACGCTGATCGCGTGCATGGACGAGATCGTGCAGCGCGCCGGGGTGCACGGGATCGAGGAGCTCGTCATCGGGATGGCGCACCGCGGACGGCTCAACGTCCTCGTCAACACCCTCGGCAAGTCGCCGAAGGATCTGTTCGCCGAGTTCGAGGGGGCGCCGGCGTCGGACGTCACCTCGCTCGGCGACGTCAAGTACCACAACGGCTTCTCGTCGGACATCTCCACCGCCGGCGGGCCGGTGCACCTCTCGCTCGCCTTCAATCCCTCGCACCTCGAGATCGTCGACCCGGTGGTCGAGGGCTCGGTGCGCGCGCGGCAGCATCGCCGCAAGGACACGAAGGGCGAGAAGGTCGTGTCGATCCTGCTGCACGGCGACGCGGCGTTCGCCGGACAGGGCGTGGTGATGGAGACGCTGAACCTGTCGCAGACGCGCGGCTACTCGACCGGCGGCACGGTGCACATCATCGTGAACAACCAGATCGGCTTCACCACCTCCGACACCCGCGACGTGCGCTCGACGATCTACTGCACCGACGTCGCGAAGATGATCGAGGCGCCGATCTTCCACGTCAACGCGGACGACCCCGAGGCGGCGGTGTTCGTGACCCAGCTCGCCATGGACTTCCGCCGGGAGTTCAAGCGCGACGTCGTGATCGACCTGGTCTGCTTCCGGCGCCTCGGCCACAACGAGCAGGACGAGCCGTTCGTCACCCAGCCGCTGATGTACAAGAAGATCGCGCAGCACGCGGGCACGCGGAAGCTGTACGCCGACAAGCTGGCGACGCAGGGGGCCGTCCCGGCCGAGGAGCCGGAGCGGCTGATCAAGGACTACCGGCAGGCGCTCGACGAGGGGCGCCAGACCTCGAGCCCGGTGCTGTCCAACTTCCAGCGCAAGTACGCCGTCGACTGGACGCCGTTCCTCGGCGCGAAGTGGACCGACGCCGCCGACACCGCGGTGCCGCTCAAGGAGATCGAGCGCCTCGCGACGCGCCTCACCACGGTGCCGGACGGGTTCAAGCTGCACCCGTCGGTCGAGCGGGTGATGAACGCGCGCCGCGACATGGGGCAGGGCAAGCAGATGCTCGACTGGGGCATGGCGGAGAACCTCGCCTATGCGTCGCTGCTCGTGTCGGGCTACGGCGTGCGGCTCTCGGGCCAGGACTCCGGCCGCGGCACCTTCGCGCACCGGCACGCGGTGCTGCACGACCAGAACCGCGAGCGCTACGACGCCGGGACCTACGTGCCGCTGCAGAACGTGCAGGAGAACCAGGCCGACTTCGTCGTGATCGATTCGCTGCTCTCCGAGGAGGCGGTGCTCGGCTTCGAGTACAGCTACGCCTGCGCCGAGCCGAACGAGCTCACGATCTGGGAGGCGCAGTTCGGCGACTTCGCGAACGGCGCGCAGGTGGTGGTCGACCAGTTCATCACCTCCGGCGAGGCGAAGTGGGGGCGGATGTGCGGGTTGACGCTGTTCCTGCCGCACGGCTACGAAGGCCAGGGGCCGGAGCACTCCTCGGCGCGCCTCGAGCGCTTCCTCCAGCTCTGCGCCGAGCACAACGTCCAGGTGTGCGTGCCGAGCACCCCCGCGCAGATGTTCCACCTGCTGCGGCGGCAGATGGTGCGCCCGTTCCGCAAGCCGTTGATCGTGATGACGCCGAAGTCGCTGCTGCGCAAGCGCGAGGCGGTGTCGAACCTCAAGGAGCTCGCGAAGGGCGGGTTCCAGACGGTGATCGGCGAGATCGACGCGATCGAGCCGAAGCAGGTCGCGCGGATCGTCGCCTGCTCCGGGAAGGTCTACTACGATCTGCTGATCGCGCGCCGCGAGCGCCGGCTGGACCACGTCGCGATCATCCGGGTCGAGCAGCTCTACCCGTTCCCGCACAAGCAGTTCGCGGCGGAGATGAAGCGCTACCCGAACGCGCTCGAGGTGGTGTGGTGCCAGGAGGAGCCGCAGAATCAGGGCGCTTGGTACCAGAGCCAGCACTACTTCGAGGAGAACATGCGGCCGGACCAGAAGCTCCAGTACGCCGGACGGCCCTCGGCGGCCGCGCCCGCGGGCGGGTACCTGAGCCGGCACAACCAGCGGCAGAAGGCGCTCGTCGAGCAGGCGCTCGGCAAGTTGAAGTGACGTCGCCCGGCCGCGCAGCGCGCGGCCTCGGCGACGTCATCCCCGCGAAAGCGGGGATCCAGGCAAGGCTGTCATCCCCGCGCAAGCGGGGATCCAGGCAAAGGTGGTCATCCCCGCGCGAGCGGAGACCAGGCAAAGGTAGTCATCCCCGCGCAAGCGGGGATCGAGTAGGGCGTCATCCCCGCGCAGGCGGGGTAGCAGCAGAGGCAGTTGCAGTACGCCTCCGGTGCGTTACGCACTCGAGTTTTTGCAGTCCGCCGCGGCGGAGCTCGGCCGAGCCCGGCGAAAAACCGAACGGAGCGAACATGCTGGTCGAAGTGAAGGTGCCGCAGCTGTCGGAATCGGTTGCCGAGGCGACGCTGCTCTCCTGGCACAAGAAGGAAGGCGAGGCCGTCAAGCGCGACGAGAACCTCGTCGACATCGAGACCGACAAGGTCGTCCTCGAGCTCCCGGCGCCGGCCGACGGCGTGCTCACCAAGGTCGTGAAGGGTGACGGCGGCACCGTGGTGTCAGGCGAGGTGATCGCGACGCTCGACACCGAAGGCAAAGCCGCGGCGGGCGCTGCGGCGGCCGCGCCGGCGGTCCGGGCGGAGCCGGTGGCGGTGGCGCCGACGCCGGCGCCCGAGCCCGCGGCGGCGCGCCAGGACGCGCGGCTGATGCCGTCGGCGCGCAAGCTCGTCGAAGAGCACGCGGTCGACCCGACCAAGATCACCGGCAGCGGCCGCGAAGGCCGCATCACGAAGGCCGACGTGGTGGACCAGATGGCGCGCGTCCCGCCGGCGCCGGCGGCCGCGCCGGCCGCGCCCGCGGCGAAGCCCGCGCTCCCGCCCGCGCCGCCGCCGGTGAGCGTCGACAAAGTGCTCTCCGGACGCCCCGAGCAGCGCGTGCCGATGTCGCGGCTCCGCGCGCGCATCGCCGAGCGGCTGGTCCAGTCGCAGTCGACCGCCGCGATCCTCACGACGTTCAACGAAGTGAACATGCAGCCGGTGATGGACCTGCGCAAGCGCTACCAGGAGCGCTTCGAGAAGGAGCACGGCGTGCGGCTCGGCTTCATGTCGTTCTTCGTCAAGGCGGCGGTCTACGCCCTGAAGAAGTTCCCGATCGTGAACGCCTCGGTCGACGGCGTCGACATCGTCTACCACGGCTACTTCGACATCGGCATCGCGGTCGGCAGCCCCCGCGGCCTGGTGGTGCCGATCCTGCGCGACGCCGACCAGCGCTCGTTCGCGGACATCGAGAAGACGATCGCCGACTTCGGCAAGCGCGCGCAGGAGGCGAAGCTCACGCTCGAGGAGCTGACCGGGGGCACCTTCTCGATCTCCAACGGCGGGGTGTTCGGCTCGATGCTGTCGACGCCGATCATCAACCCGCCGCAGAGCGCGATCCTCGGCATCCACGCCACCCGCGACCGCCCGGTCGCGGAGGACGGCGCGGTCGTGATCCGCCCGATCAACTATCTGGCGCTCTCGTACGACCACCGGATCATCGATGGCCGCGAGGCGGTGCTCTCGCTCGTCGCGATCAAGGAAGCGCTCGAGGATCCCTCCCGGCTGCTGCTGGAGCTCTGAGCTCGATTTCAACGCAAGGACGCAAAGGACGCAGAGGAACGCGAAGGACAGCAGTGTTTTCTTTGCGGTCCTTCGCGCCCTTTACGCCTTTGCGTTGAGGATCTTCCGTCATGGCACAAGCGTTCGACGTCGTCGTGATCGGCGCCGGTCCGGCCGGCTACATCGCGGCCATCCGCGCCGCCCAGCTGGGCCTGAAGACGGCATGCGTCGAGGAGTGGCGGGGCCCGAACGGCGAGGCCGCGCTCGGCGGGACCTGCCTGAACGTCGGCTGCATTCCCTCGAAGGCGCTGCTCGAGTCCTCGGAGCAGTACGAGCACACGCTGCACGGCCTGGAGGGGCACGGGATCGCGGTCGGCGGCGTGAAGGTCGACGTCGCGAAGATGATCGCCCGCAAGGATGCGATCGTCGCCAAGATGACGAAGGGCATCGAGACGCTGTTCCGCAAGAACAAGATCGCCTGGCTCAAGGGACACGGCCGGTTCGCCGGCAAGGGCGCCGACGGCTGGCGGCTCGAGGTGGGCGGCGCCGGGGCGGCGGAGGCGGTCGAGGCGAGGGCGGTGATCATCGCGACCGGCTCGAAGGCGCGCCACCTCCCGGGCGTGCCGGTCGATCAGGCGGTGGTCTGCGACAACATCGGCGCGCTCGCGTTCACCGCCGTGCCACCGCGCCTCGGCGTGGTCGGAGCGGGCGTGATCGGGCTCGAGCTCGGCAGCGTCTGGCGCCGGCTCGGCGCGAAGGTGACGATCCTCGAGGCGCTGCCGAACTTCCTGCCCGCGGCCGACGAGGCGGTCGCGCGCGAGGCATGGAAGATCTTCACCAAGGAGCAGGGGCTGGACATCCGCCTCGGCGTGAAGATCGGCAAGGTCGACGCCACGAAGAAGGGCGTCGCGGTCGAGTACGAGCACGATGGCAAGGCGGAGCGGCTCGAGTTCGATCGGCTGATCGTGTCGATCGGGCGGGTGCCGAACACCGACGACCTCGGGGCCGAGGCGGTCGACCTCAAGATCGACGCGCGCGGCTTCATCGAGGTCGACGACCACTGCCGCACGAACCTGCCGAACGTCTTCGCGATCGGCGACGTCGTGCGCGGCCCGATGCTCGCGCACAAGGGCGAGGAGGAGGGCGTGATGGTCGCCGAGCTCATCGCCGGCCAGAAGGCGCACGTCAACCTCGAGACGATCCCGTGGGTGATCTACACGTCGCCGGAGATCGCCTGGGTCGGCAAGACCGAGCGCGAGTTGAAGGCCGACGGCGTGCCCTACCGCGTCGGGCAGGTGCCGTTCGCCATCAACGGCCGCGCGCTCGGGCACGGCGACACCCACGGCTTCGTCAAGATGCTCGCGCACGGCCGCACCGACGAGATCCTCGGCGTCCACGTCATCAACACCCACGCCTCGGAGCTCGTCGCCGAGGCCGTCGTCGCGATGGAGTTCCGGGCCGCTGCGGAGGACATCGCGCGCATCGTGCACGCCCACCCGTCGCTCGCCGAGGTCACGCACGAGGCGGCGCTCGCGGTCGACAAGCGGGCGCTCAATATGTAGGGGGATGGGGAATGAGGCATGGGGACGGCGAAAGCGTCCTCCGTGACCCGTGGGGTGAGGCCGTAAACTCACCATCACGCCCGATCCCTCATTCCCCGTCCCCCATCCCCCATCCCAATGCGCGACAGCGCTTATGAATCCGCCGACGCCGAGCCGCTGCCGCCGCTCGGCGGGGGGAGCGTGTTCGACGCCGCGGAGTACACCGAGCCGGCGAAGCGGCTGCCGCTGACGGTCCTCGAGTACTACCAGCAGGCGCTCGCCCGGCGCGGGTTCGTCGACGACGACGACCAGCACGCCGCGGTGCAGCGGCTGCAGCGCGCCTACGAGCAATGGGTCGCCTACAAGGCGCGGCGGAACACCGCGTTCAAGCGCCTGGTGGTGCGGCCGCCCCTCCCGCGGGGCGCCTACCTGTGGGGTCCGGTCGGGCGCGGCAAGAGCTTCCTGATGGACAGCTTCTACCTCACCGTCCCGCTGGTGCGGAAGCGGCGGGTGCACTTTCATCATTTCATGCGCGACGTCCACCGCGAGCTCGAGACGCTCAAGGGGCGCGAGGACCCGCTCGACGCCGTGGCGTGGCGGATCGCCAAGCGCTACCGCCTCGTCTGCTTCGACGAGTTCCACGTCAACGACATCGCCGACGCGATGATCCTCGGCCGGCTCCTCGCGCGGACCATGGATCGCGGGGTGGTGTACTGCATGACCTCGAACTACGCCCCCGGCGAGCTGTACCCGGACGGCCTGCAGCGCGAGCGGTTCCTGCCGACGATCGCGCTCCTCGAGGCCCGGCTCGACATCGTGCACCTCGGCGGCGACACCGACTACCGTCGCCGCGCGCTCGAGCGCGTGCAGGTCTACCACACGCCGCTCGGCCCCGCGGCCGAGGAGGCGCTCCGCGCCGCCTTCGAGCGGGTGGCCGACGTCGAGGAGGAATTCCACGAGCTCGATGTGGAGGGCCGCATCATCCCCTTCCGCCGCCGGGCCGGCGGGGTGGTCTGGTTCGATTTCGAGGTGCTCTGCGGCGGGCCGCGATCGCAGCTCGACTATCTCGACCTCGCGAAGCGGTTCCACACCGTCATCGTGTCGAACGTCCCGCGGCTTTCGGCGAAGCAGGCGAACCAGGCGCGGCGCTTCACCTGGCTCGTCGACATCTTCTACGATAGCCGGGTCAAGCTGATCGTCTCGGCGGAGGCCCCGCCCGAGGCGCTGTACACCCAGGGCGTACTCGCGAACGAGTTCCAGCGCACCTCGAGCAGGCTGCTGGAGATGCAGTCCCGCGATTACCTGATGGAGGCGCGGCGGCGGCCGGGAACCGGGCCCGCGCCGCTCGTCGAGCCGACGCAAGCGGCGGTCCGCTCGGGCGCCGCGGGCTGATCGGACGCAACGAAAGGAGGCCGCCAGTGGACAAGTTCAAGGTCTATCGCCTGCGGGAGCAGGATCGGAAAGTCGTCGCGGCGTTCGAGCAGGCGTCGATCGACGAGCTCGACGCCGGTGAAGTCGTGATCCGGGTCGCGTACTCCGGCGTCAACTACAAGGACGCCCTCGCCGCGACCGGCGCCGGCCGCATCGTGCGCCGCTTCCCGTGCATCGGCGGCATCGATCTCGCGGGGACGGTGACCGAGTCGACCGACGCGCGCTTCAAGAAGGGCGACGCGGTCCTCGCCACGAGCTACGACATCGGCGTGGCGCACGACGGCGGCTACGCGGAGTACGCGCGCATGAAAGCCGACTGGCTCGTGCCGATTCCGAAGGGCATGAGCCTCTTCGAGGCGATGGCGCTGGGGACCGCGGGCTTCACCGCCGGCCTCGCGGTGATCCGGATGGAGCACGAGGGCCTGCGGCCCGGCGCGGGCCCGGTGATCGTCACCGGCGCGACCGGCGGCGTCGGATCGATCGCGATCGACGTTCTCGCCGGGCTCGGGCATCACGTGGTCGCCCTCACCGGCAAGGAGCACGAAACGGCGTATCTCAAGGACCTCGGCGCGAAGGAAGTGATGCTGCGCTCGAGCCTCGATCTCGCCAAAATCAAGTCGCTCGACAAGGCGAGCTGGGCGGGCGCGGTCGACAACCTCGGCGGCGACGTCCTCGCGTGGCTCGCCGCCACGATGCAGATCGGCGCGCCGCTCGCCTCGGTCGGGCTCGCGGCGAGCATGGACCTGAAGACCACCGTCGCGCCCTTCATCCTGCGCGGCGTGAGCCTCCTCGGCGTCGACTCGGTCAACTGCCCGATGCCGCAGCGGCGGCGGGTGTGGGAGCGGCTCGCCTCCGACATGAAGCCGAAGCATCTCGCCGGCATGACGCGGACGCTTCCGTTCGACGAGCTGCCGACGGTGTTCGACGACTTCCTGAAGGCGCGGATTCGCGGCAGAATCGTCGTCGATCTGGCCGCCTGACGACGCCGCCGCGGCGGGCGCGGCGCATCCGGCGACCGCGGCAGGCAAGAAGGAGGAGTGCACCATGGCTGGCGAGGCATACCGCGCGTTCCACGCGCGCTCGATCAAGGACCGCGAGGGGTTCTGGACGGAGCAGGCGCAGCTCGTCGACTGGCATCGACCGTTCGGGAAAGTGCTCGACTACTCGCGACCGCCGTTCGCGAAGTGGTTCGTGGGCGGCCACACGAACCTCTGCCACAACGCGCTCGACCGCCATCTCGCCGCCCGCGCCGACCAGCCGGCGCTCGTCTGGATCTCGACCGAGGTCGAGAAGGAGGCGCGCTACACCTACCGCCAGCTGCACGCCGAGGTGAACCGCTGCGCGGCGGTGCTGCAGGGACTGGGCGTGAAGCGCGGCGACCGGGTGCTGCTCTACATGCCGATGATCCCCGAGGCGGCGTTCGCCATGCTCGCGTGCGCGCGGCTCGGCGCGATCCACTCGGTGGTGTTCGGCGGGTTCGCGTCGCACAGCCTCGCGTCCCGCATCGACGATGCGCGGCCGAAGCTGGTGGTCTCCGCCGACGGCGGCATGCGCGCCGGCAAGGTGGTGCAGTACAAGCCGCTGCTCGACGAGGCGATCCGGATCGCGCAGGCGAAGCCCGAGCGGGTGCTCCTCGTGAACCGCGGGCTCGACCCGGGGATGAATCGCGTGTCGGGGCGCGACCTCGACTGGGCGGAGCTGCGCGCGAAGCACATCGACGCGCAGGCGCCGGTCGCCTGGCTCGAGTCGAGCGAGCCGTCCTACATCCTCTACACCTCCGGCACGACCGGCAAGCCGAAGGGCGTGCAGCGCGACACCGGCGGCCACGCGGTCGCGCTCGCCGCGTCGATGAAGTGGATCTACTGCGGGAACGCCGGCGAGACGATGTTCACGACGAGCGACATCGGCTGGGTCGTCGGCCACTCGTACATCATCTACGCTCCGCTGATCGCGGGCATGACGACGGTCATGTACGAGGGCACGCCGATCCGTCCCGATGCCGGCATCTGGTGGAAGATCGTGCGCGACCACAAGGCCACGGTGATGTTCAGCGCGCCCACGGCGATCCGGGTGCTCAAGAAGCAGGATCCGGCGTACCTCAAGAAGTACGACGTCTCCAGCCTGCGCCATCTGTTTCTCGCGGGCGAGCCGCTCGACGAGCCGACCCACCGCTGGATCACCGACGCGCTCGGGATCCAGGTCGTCGACCACTACTGGCAGACCGAGACCGGCTGGCCGATCCTCACCTCGCTGCCCGGGGTCGAACGGACGCCGATCAAGTTCGGCAGCCCGTCGTTCCCGGCGTACGGCTACGACCTGCAGCTCCTGCGCGAGGCCGACGCCTCCGAATGCGGCCCCGACGAGAAGGGCGTGGTCGCGATCGTGCCGCCGCTGCCGCCCGGGGTCATGTCGACGGTGTGGGGCGACGACGAGCGCTTCGTGCAGACCTATTTCACCAGCTTCCGGACGAAGCAGGTCTACACCACGTTCGACTGGGGGATCCGCGACAAGGACGGCTACTTCTTCATCCTCGGCCGGACCGACGACGTGATCAACGTGGCCGGCCATCGGCTCGGCACGCGCGAGATCGAGGAGGCGATCTCCTCGCACCCGAACGTCGCGGAGGTGGCAGTGGTGGGCGTCGCCGACCAGCTCAAGGGCCAGATGCCGCTCGCGTTCGCGGTGGTCAAGGACGCCGCGAAGGTCGCGACGCCGGCGACGAGCGCCGAGCACGAGAAGGAGATCATGGCCACGGTGGACAGGCTGCTCGGCGCGATCGCGCGGCCGTCGCGGGTGCACTTCGTGAACCTCCTGCCGAAGACCCGTTCGGGCAAGCTCCTCCGGCGCTCGATCCAGGCGCTCGCCGAAGGCCGCGATCCCGGCGACCTGACGACGATTGAGGACCCGACCGCCCTGGAGCAGATCAAGGCGGCGGTGGGAGCGAAGCGGTAGCGCCCCGCGCGAGGCCCCGGCCCGGCGGTGTTCCCAGCTTGCAGCTTCCTGACGGCGGCCCCCGCATCCGCTCCGGGCGCGGCCGCGTACATTCACTGGTGCGCCGAGTGGGCGGAATACGTACGTACGCTGCGTGTTTGCTACCGATGCACAGTTTGGCCGGGACGTGTTTGGATCGGAGGGCGCTGGCGATCGCCCTCGCCGTCGGGCTCTCGAGCCTCGCCGGCTGCGCCTCGGACCCCCGCTACAAGGAGGGGCTCGATTGGGTGACCTGGATCGAGGCCGAGAAGAAGCGCCGGGACGACGCCGGGTTCCCGCAGTACACCAACGGTCCGAACTGACGCCAGCGGCCGCCTTTCGCAAGGAGTCGAACGATGACACGTGTGTTTTCCGGCTTGCGCGCCGCGTTCGCCGCGGCGCTCGCGGCTCTCGTCCTCGCCGGCTGCGCCGGCCTGCCGACGAACGGGGTCGAGATCGTCGTCTGGCAGGAGCAGGAGCGCCAGCGGCTGCAGGCGCAGGGCTTCCCCCAGTACAACCTCGATTGACCGCTGGGCGCGCGCTCGGGAAGGAGTAGCAGAATGAATGTTGATCGGCTCGGTCGCCTCCGCGCGCTGCTCGCCGCGGCGCTGGCGTCGCTCATCCTCGCCGGCTGCGCCGGCCTGCCGACGAACGGGGTCGAGATCGTGGTCTGGCAGGAGCAGGAGCGCCAGCGGCTGCAGGCGCAGGGCTTCCCCCAGTACAACCGCGACTGACCGCCCGGCGCGTCGCAAAGGAGCTGCAGCATGCGCTTCAACCAGTCCGGTCGCCTACGCGCGGCGCTCGCCGCGGCGCTGGCGTCGCTCATCCTCGCCGGCTGCGCCGGCCTGCCGACGAACGGGGTCGAGATCGTGGTCTGGCAGGAGCAGGAGCGCCAGCGGCTGCAGGCGCAGGGTTTTCCGCAGTACAGCTGGCCCTGATCGGGTGCGGGTTCGCCCGACCCGACCGCTTCCGCCTCCAGCCGCCGGCGCATCGCATCGAGGTGACGCATGGGTCCTTGCAAAGGTCGCCGTCTCCGCACCGCGTTCGCTGCGGCGTTCGCGGCTCTCGTCCTCGCCGGCTGCGCCGGCCTGCCGACGAACGGGGTCGAGATCGTCGTCTGGCAGGAGCAGGAGCGGCAACGCCTCGAGGCGCAGGGCTTCCCCCAGTACAACTGGCACTGAGCGGCGTCGACGCCGCTAAGCTGAGCCATGCCGATTCGCACCCCGCTCGTCGCGGCGCTCGCCCTCATCGCTCTCGCCGGCTGCGCCGGCATGCCTTCGACCGGCGCCGACATCGCGGTCTGGCAGGAGCAGGAGCGCGAGCGCCTCGAGGCCCAAGGCTTCCGTCAATGTAACTAGCCTCCGCGGGCATCCGGGCGGGCGCGCCGGTTCCGCGGCCAGCCAGCCACGGCACCCGAGCGGTCTGGCTCGGCGCGCCGTTGTGGCATAAGGTGGAGGTCCTCATCGCAGGAGGAGCCTCCCATGTCGGGTGAGTTCCGCATCGAGCGCGACACCTTCGGCGAGATCGAGGTGCCCGCCGCGCGCCTGTGGGGCGCGCAGACCCAGCGGTCGCTGGAGCATTTCCAGATCTCGGGCGAGCGCATGCCGGCCGAGCTGCTGCGGGCGCTCGCGCTGGTGAAGCGCGCATGCGCGACGGTGAACCTCGCGCTCGGCGCCCTGGACGCGAAGAAGGCCGAAGCGATCATCGCCGCCGCGGACGAGGTCCTCGACGGGCGCCACGACGCGGAGTTCCCGCTCGTCGTCTGGCAGACCGGGTCCGGCACCCAGACCAACATGAACATGAACGAGGTGCTCGCGAACCGGGCCTCCGAGCTCCTCGGGGGCGAGCGCGGGATGGCGCGGCGCGTCCATCCCAACGACGACGTCAACCGCAGCCAGTCGTCGAACGACGTCATCCCGACCGCCATGCACGTCGCGGCGGTGGAGTCGCTGGTGCACCGCCTGCTGCCGGCGCTGCGCGCGCTCCGGAGCACGCTCGCGGCCAAGGCCGACGCGTTCGCCGGGATCGTGAAGATCGGCCGCACGCATCTGCAGGACGCGACGCCGCTCACGCTGGGGCAGGAGTTCTCGGGCTACGTCGCGCAGCTCGCGCACGGGAGCGCGCACGTCGAGGGCGGGCTCGTCCATCTGTGCGAGCTCGCGATCGGCGGCACGGCGGTCGGCACCGGGCTCAACGCGCCGCGCGAGTTCGGGGCGCGGGTCGCCGCCGAGCTCGCGCGGCTGAGCGGGCTGCCGTTCGTCGCGGCCCCCAACAAGTTCGAAGCGCTCGCGGCCCACGACGCGCTCGTGCACGCCCATGGCGCGCTCAAGACGGTGGCGGCGGCGCTCACGAAGATCGCGAACGACGTCCGCTGGATGGCCTCGGGGCCGCGCTCGGGGCTAGGCGAGCTGCGGATCCCCGAGAACGAGCCGGGAAGCTCGATCATGCCCGGCAAGGTGAACCCGACCCAGTGCGAGGCGCTGACGATGGCCTGCGCGCAGGTGTTCGGGAACGACGTCGCCGTGAACTGGGGCGGCGCGCACGGCCACTTCGAGCTGAACGTCTACAAGCCGCTGATCGTCCACGCTTTCCTGCAGAGCGTGCGGCTGCTCGCCGACGGCGCGGGGAGCTTCGACCGGCACTGCGCCCAGGGGATCGAGCCCGACCGGCAGCGGATCGCGGCGCTCGTGGAGCGCTCGCTGATGCTCGTCACCGCGCTCGCGCCGCACATCGGCTATGACCGCGCCGCCGAGATCGCGAAGCGGGCGCACCGCGACGGCACGACGCTGCGCGAGGCGGCCCTCGCCTCGGGGCACGTGAGCGCCGCCGACTTCGATCGCTGGGTGCGCGCCGCGGACATGGTCGGGCCGCAGGGGTGAGCGCCGTCATCGAGCCGACCGATCGGATCGAATACAATCCGGCGCGGCTCGGAACACGGGACGTCGCATGCCGCGCAGCAAGCCGGCGAAAGTCAACGGACACGCCGCCGCAGGACCCAAGCTCAACGGCCAGTCGCGCACGGATCGCGGCCCGCCGTACGTCGTGCGGCGCTCGGCGATCCACGGCCGCGGGGTCTTCGCCGCCCGCGCGATCGCGAAGGGGACGCGGATCATCGAGTACGCCGGCCGGCGCATCTCCAATGCGGCCGCCGACGCGCTCTATCCCGACCGCGACGGGACCCCGACCCACACCTTCCTCTTCGAGCTCGACGACGACATGGTGATCGACGCGGGGCAGGGCGGCAACGCCGCGCGGTGGATCAACCATTCCTGCGCCCCGAACTGCGAGGCGGTCGAGGAGGAGGGGCGGATCTTCATCGAGGCGATCCGCGCCATCCGGCCGGGAGAGGAGCTCGGCTACGACTACCGCATCGCGTTCGACGACCGACCGACCGCGAGCGAGAAGCGGCGGTGGCCGTGCTTCTGCGGCGCCGCGAACTGCCGCGGCACGCTGCTCGTGGCGAAGCGCGTGTAGGTTAGGATGGCGAACGAAGCGTCGATGATGATCTACACCCCCCCGAGCGAAACGCCCGAGCCCGGGCCAGCATACCTCGCCAGCACGCGGTTCCTCGACTGCGCGTCCGAGCCGCTCCAGCGGTTTGCGCGCGAGGCGACTGCGGGCGAGGCCTCCCCGGTCGGCAAGGCCGTGAAGCTCTTCTATGCCGTGCGCGACGGGTGGCGCTACGACCCGTTCGCGATGCGCCTCGACCCGCAGCAGTACGTGGCGAGCAACATCCTCGCCGCCGACCGCGGCTACTGCATCCCCAAGGCGATCCTGCTCGCCGCCGCGGCGCGCGGCGCCGGGATTGCGGCCGCGATCGGCCTTTCGGACGTCGTGAACCATCTGACGACCGAAAAGCTCAAGGCGCGGATGGGCGGCAAGACCTACTTCATGCATCACGGGTATGCCGTGCTGCACCTCGACGGACAGTGGGTGAAGGCGGCGCCGGCGTTCAACATCGAGCTCTGCCGGCGCTTCGGCGTGCACCCGACGGAATTCGACGGCCGGTCGGACGCGCTCTTCCAGGAGTACGACGCCCTGGACCGCCGGCACATGGAGTACGTGAAGCACCACGGCATGTGGTCCGACTTCCCGTACGAGAAGGTCAACGCGGACTTCCGTGCGTTCTATCCGCCGTCGACCTACGGCGAGGACGACCCGGGCGAGCGGTTCGAGGACGGCACGCCGGTGCGTTGAAGGTTTTCAGCTTCCGCTACGCGCCGACCCCGAGCCCGCGGAAGTGCTCAATCGTCTTCGCGAGCCCGCGCTCGAGGTCGATCGCCGGCTCCCAGCCGAGGAGCGCGCGCGCCTTCGCGATGTCGGGCTGACGCTGCACGGGGTCGTCGCCGGGCAGCGGGTAGAAGGCGATCTGCGAGCGCGCGCCGGTCAGGGCGATGACCCGCCTGGCGAGCTCCAGGATCGTGAACTCCTTCGGGTTGCCGAGATTGAGCGGCCCGGTGTGCCCGGCCGGGGTGTCCATGAAGCGCAGGACCGCCTCGATCAGGTCGTCGACGTAGCAGAACGAGCGCGTCTGGCTGCCGTCGCCGTACACCGTGATCGGCTCGCCCTTGAGCGCCTGGACGATGAAGTTCGACACCACGCGGCCGTCGTTCTGGTGCATGCGCGGGCCGTAGGTGTTGAAGATCCGGGCGACCTTGATCTCGAGGCCGTGCACGCGGTGGTAGTCGAAGAAGAGCGTCTCGGCGCAGCGCTTCCCCTCGTCATAGCAGGCGCGCCGGCCGATCGGGTTGACGTGGCCCCAGTATTCCTCGGCCTGGGGATGAACCTTGGGGTCGCCGTAGACCTCGCTCGTCGAGGCCTGGAAGATCCGCGCCTTCACGCGCTTCGCGAGCCCGAGCATGTTGATCGCGCCGTGGACGCTCGTCTTCGTCGTCTGCACGGGGTCGAACTGGTAGTGCACGGGCGAGGCCGGGCAGGCGAGGTTGTAGATCTCGTCGACCTCGACGTAGAGCGGGAACGTGACGTCGTGGCGCAGCAGCTCGAAGTGCGGGCTCCCGAGCAGGTGGGCGATGTTGTCCTTGGTGCCGGAATAGAGGTTGTCGACGCAGAGCACGTCGTCGCCGCGCGCGAGCAGCCGCTCGCACAGGTGCGAGCCGAGGAATCCGGCGCCGCCGGTCACCAGGACGCGTCGCCGGTTGGAGATCCTGCGCACTAGCGCCGTCCCGGGTCGTCGCGCCCGGCGCCCGCGAACGGCCGGGAGATCTGCCGTAGCCGGACGGCGTGAGAGGTCGTGGTCATTATTTTCCGAAGGCTGAGCGCGGCGGCGCGATTCTAGCATCGCGCTTCGGCGCCTCGCCCGTACCTTGCGCGTTCCGCCGCGCGAGCTCGGCGCACGTCAGCCGGACGGTGATCTCGCCGAGCGAGCCGGGCTGCACGGGCTTCGGCTGCCACTCGGCGCGCGGGCGGGTCGTGCGCTCGACGGCGGTGCCGCGCCCGAGCGCCCCGGAGTACAGCACCACCCCGACGATGGTCGAGGCGGAGCCCGCGCAGTCGACCGCGTGGAGCTGCAGCTGCGATTGATACTTGGCCCCGCTCTCCAGCACGTGCTGCGGGACGGTGAAGGTCATGCGCGTCCACCCGAGCGCGTACTGCCCCTGCATCCGCACCGCGTCGGGGTCGAACTCGAGGAAGTAGTCGTGCGCGGAGGCGACGACCGCCCACTCCGCCGACGCCGCGCCCGGCGCTGCGATCCCGATCGCGGCGGCGACGCAGGCCGCGCGGACGCTCATGCAGCGGAGCGCGCGACCGCCAGGTCCGGCGTGATCTCGCGGCGCAGGATCTTCCCGTTCTTGGTTCGCGGGAAGTCGCGCGCGAGGTAGACGACCTTCGGCGCCTTGTAGCTCGCCAGGTGCTCGCGCCCGAACGCGAGGAGCTCGTCGGCGCTCACCGGGCTGCCGGCTTGCGGGATCACGTAGGCCACGACCAGGCGCTTGTCGGGCTCGACCTCTTCGCCGACGCAGGCGCAGTCGGCCACCGCCGGATGGGACTTGAGCACGCGCTCGACCTCGTAGGGCGAGACCCGGTAGCCGAAGCTCTTGATGATGTCGTCCTTGCGGCCGAGGAACCAGATGTACCCGTCAGCGTCGTAGCGGGCGTAGTCGCCCGTGAAGAACCAGCCATGGTGGCGGAGCTTAGCCGTCTCCTCCGGCAGATTCCAGTACTCGATGAACAGGCCCGGGTCGTCCTCCGGCACGCAGATCATGCCTTCCTCGCCCGCCGGGGCCTCGCGCAGCGTCTCCGGGTCGAGGAGCCTGATCGCGTGCCCGGGTTGCGGGAATCCGGCGGAGCCCGGCCGGATCGGGCGGTGCTTGCTCTGCGAGAGGTAGTACGAGAACTCGCTCATCCCCACCGCCTCGTAGATGTCCCTGCCGAACCGCTCGCGCCAGCGCGCGAGCACCTCGTCGGACAGATGCTCGCCCGCGCTCATGCAGTGCCGCAGCGTCGGGATGTCGCGCTGCGTGAACGCGGTCTTCTGGAGGATCTGCCGGTAGACCGTCGGCACGCCGATGAAGACGGTCGCGCCGTGCTCGGCGATGAGCCGCGGCCAGGTCGTGGCGTTGTTGCGGCCCTCGTGGGCGATCACGGTGTGGCCGTGGTACAGCGGGTCCATCATCGCGGAGCCGAGGACGTAGGTCCAGTTGAACTTCCCCGAGTGCACGATCCGGTCGCCGGCCGGGTCGAGGTCGAACCAGTACTCGGCGGCGGGCATGCGGCCGACGAGCGAGCGGTGCCCGTGCAGCACGCCCTTCGGGTAGCCGGTCGTGCCGGAGGTATAGACGAGATACGCCGGGTCGCTCGGGCGCGTCGAATGCGGCGCGGCGCAAGTCCCGACGCCCGCGAGCGCGCGCTCGAGGTCGAGCACCTCGAGCCCGGCGCGCGGCGCGATCGGCCCGGGGCCGGCGAGCAGCGCGAATCTCAGGGCCGGGCTCTCGGCGAGACGCGCGCCGAAGCTCGCCCAGGCGGGCTTGTCGATCACGATCACGGTCGCGCCGGAGTCGCGCGCGAGGTAGAGCACCTCCTCGGCGGTGAGCAGCGTCGAGGTCGGCACGCTGATCGCGCCGCGCTTCATCGCCCCGAGGAACGCGGTCGGATAGTCGAGCGAGTTCGGCAGCCGGATCAGGACGCGCTCGCCCGGGCCGGCCCCGAGGTCGCGCAACAGCTGCGCGAAGCGGCTCGTGCGATCCGCGAGCTCGGCGTAGGTCGCGTGCGAAGTGCCGCGAGCGTCGTCCTCGACGACCATGGCGACGCGGTCCGCGATGGGCGTGCCGAGGTGGCGGTCGAGGCACGCGACCCCGATGTTGAGGCGCTCGGGGATCTTCCATTCCCACGCCGGGAAGGGTGTGAGCCTAGTCATAGAAGCGAACGCAAAGACGCAAAGGGGCGCGAAGGTCGCAAAGGAAAACAGAGCATGCTCTTCTTTGCGCCCTTTGCGCCCCTTCGCGCCTTTGCGTTGTCCCTTAGAGGATCACCCCGTACGGCCAGTTCTCGCGCACGACCTGCGCCGGCAGCTTCTGCACCACCTGCAGCGCGAACTCGGTGTCCTCGTCCGACAGCGCGTGCAGCGCGTGGGCCCGGAGCAGCGTCTGCAGCGCCTTGCCGAACATCGGCGGATCGAGCATCTCGCCGTCGAACTTGATCGCGCCGCCGAGGAGCGCGTCGGCCTCGATGGCGGCCTTGAGGATCGCGCTCTTGCGCGCGATGTCGGCCGGCGAGGGCGTGTAGGCCACCTTGCAGAGATGGATGTGGCCGGGGTGGATCACCTGCTTGCCGGTGAGCCCCATCGACGCCTCCTCGCACGCGTGCAGGTAGACGACGCGCGACTCGTGGTCGCCGTGCAGGTCGAGCCAGCGCCGCACGTCGTGGCTCTCGACGCACTTCTCGGGCATCGCCGCCTGGCCGATCAGCGTCTCCACCCCGCCGATCACCCCCTTGCCGGCGATCCGCGCCTCGAACATGACCTGGTTCAGGAAGAACCGCAGCTCGTCGGTCCAGCGCTCGGGCGTGATCTGGATCCCCATCGCCTTGGAGAAGTCGTGGATCCCGAACACGACGTGCCGCACGGTCGAGTACTGCATGATCTCGGGGGCCATCTTGAGCGACTTCGGATGCTCGATGATCGGCTGGATCGTCATCCGGTGGTTGAACCCGGCGAGCAGCGCCGAGAGGTCGCGGATCTCCGCGGCGCCGTAGGCCTCGCCGGCCTTGGCGAGCATCACCACGTCGACGAAGTCGGACATGTCGCCGATGAGCTGCATGTCCTTCTCGTACTCCTCGGTCCGGAACGGGTTCACGCGCAGGGCGACTTGCAGGTTCCGCTGCCGCGGCAGGCCGGGCAGCTCGCCGCGCAGCAGCTCGCGGCTCATCTCCTTCTGCCGGCAGCCGTCCTCGAGGTCGAAGATCAGCGTGTGCGCGTGGGTGCCGTGGGCGTGCTTGCGGAAGCGCTGCGCGGCCGCCTCGAGATCCTCGTAGATGCCGACGGCCGGGGCGTACTTCACCGGCGGATAGTAGAGCTGGATTCCGGGCCAGAAGTCGGCGAGGATCGTCGAGCGCACGACCTGTCCGAAGTCGTCGACCCCGGCGCCCGACGGCAGGTGCTTCCGGAGCATGGGGTCGCGGAGCTGGTTCATCGGTTCCTCCTCGTTCCGGGCGCCGGCCCGCCCGTCCGGCTCATTATGCCGCAGTGCACAATCCCGTGCACGCGCCCCGCGCGGATGGCCGAGGACGCGCCCGCACGAGGGCACGCCGATTGATCTTCCGACGCCTTTACAAACCCGGCCTCCGAGTGCTGTCATTGGTCGTTCGAGCGGGGGCCGTCGTAAGGCGCGCGTAAGCACTCGGCGCCACAATCCGGACCCACATCACCCCGTCCCGAAGTCAGAGCACAAGGAGGCTTTCTCGTCATGGCCGCAACGATCGAGTCGGTGCTGCAGGAAGACCGCGTCTTCGCGCCCTCGCCCGAGTTCGTCAAGCAGGCGAACGTGTCGGGCATGGCCGCCTACCAGGCGCTCGTCGACGAAGCCGAGCGCGACTTCGAAGGCTACTGGGGCCGGCTCGCCCGCGAGCATGTGCTGTGGTCGAAGCCGTTCACCAAGATCCTCGACGAGTCGGACGCGCCGTTCTTCAAGTGGTTCCACGACGGCGAGCTGAACGCCTCGTACAACTGCCTCGACCGTCACCTGAAGACGCAACCCGACAAGGTGGCGATCATCTTCGAGGCCGACGACGGCAAGGTCACGAAGATCACCTACAGGCAGCTCTACCACCAGGTCTGCCGCCTTGCGAACGCGCTCAAGGCCCACGGCGTCAAGCAGGGCGACCGCGTGCTCATCTACATGCCGATGTCGATCCAGGTGGTCGTGGCGATGCAGGCCTGCGCGCGGATCGGCGCAACCCATTCGGTCGTGTTCGGCGGCTTCTCGGCGAAGAGCCTGCAGGAGCGGATCATCGACGCCGGCGCGACCGAGGTCATCACCGCCGACGGACAGTTCCGCGGCGGCCGCGAGATCCCGCTGAAGCCCGCGGTGGACGAGGCGTTCTCGATGGGCGGCTGCGAGAAGGTCCGGAACGTCATCGTCTACAAGCGCACCGGGACCGCGGTCAGCATGCGCTCGCCGCGCGACAAGTGGTGGCACGAGGTGGTCGAGGGGCAGCCGGACACCTGCGAGCCGACCTGGGTCAACGCCGAGCATCCGCTCTTCATCCTCTACACCTCCGGCTCGACCGGGAAGCCGAAGGGCGTGCAGCACTCGACCGGCGGCTACCTGCTGCAGGCCATTCTCACGATGAAGTGGGTCTTCGACCACAAGTCGACCGACGTCTTTTGGTGCACCGCGGACGTGGGCTGGGTCACCGGACACACCTACATCACCTACGGCCCGCTCGCAGTGGGCGCGACCGAGGTGATGTTTGAGGGCGTCCCGACCTATCCCGACGCCGGCCGGTTCTGGAAGATCATCCAGGACCACAAGGTCTCGGTCTTCTACACTGCGCCGACCGCGATCCGCTCGCTGATCAAGGCCGGTGGCGACCTGCCGAAGAAGTACGACCTGTCCGGCTTGCGCATCCTCGGCACCGTCGGCGAGCCGATCAATCCCGAGGCCTGGATGTGGTACTACACGACGGTCGGCAACTCGCGCTGCCCGATCGTGGACACCTGGTGGCAGACCGAGACCGGCGGCCACATGATCACGCCGCTGCCGGGCGTGACGCCGCTCAAGCCCGGCTCGGCGACCACGCCGCTCCCGGGCATCATGGCCGACATCGTCGACGAGACCGGGCATCCGGTCGGCAAGGGCAAGGGCGGCATCCTCGTCATCAAGCGCCCGTGGCCGGGGATGATTCGCACCATCTGGGGCGATCCCGAGCGCTACCGGAAGAACTACTACCCCGAGGACTTCAAGGGCAAGTACTACCTCGCCGGCGACGGCGCGAGCCTCGACCAGGAGGGCTACTTCCGCATCGTCGGCCGGATCGACGACGTGTTGAACGTCTCCGGACACCGGCTGGGCACGATGGAAGTCGAGTCGGCGCTGGTGGCGAACAAGCTGGTCGCGGAGGCCGCGGTCGTCGGCCGTCCCGACGAGCTCACCGGCGAGGCGATCGTCGCGTTCGTCGTGACGAAGGGCCCGCGCCCGAGCGGCGACGAGGCGAAGAAGGTGGCCGCGGAGCTGCGCGACTGGGTCGCCAAGGAGATCGGCCCGATCGCGAAGCCGAAGGACATCCGCTTCGGCGACAACCTGCCGAAGACCCGCTCGGGCAAGATCATGCGCCGGCTGCTGCGCTCGATCGCCAAGGGCGAGGAGATCAAGCAGGACGTCTCGACGCTGGAGAACCCGGGCATCCTGGAGCAGCTGAAGCAGGCGACCTGACGCGCTCTTCCCCCCCCTCGAGCGAGGAGGGGTGTCGCGCGCCGCGCGACGGGGCGGTGGAGGGCCGTCGCGGGCGGCCCAACCGAGTGCCACAATAGCGCCCTGCGGCGTCGCCGACGGCTCGGCGGCGCCGGAGACGGAGGAGGCGCCGATGGACAGGCTCGACCGGAAGGCGCAGCGGCTCGTCGCGCTGTGCATACTCGGCTTCCTGCTCTTCAACTACCCGATCCTCGCCCTTTTCAACCGCGCGGGCCTGGTGCTCGGCATCCCGGTCCTCTACGCGTACATCTTCGCTGCCTGGGCGCTGCTCATCGCGCTCATGGCGATCGTGGTCGGACGCGGCAGCGGGTGAGGGCGGGCGCCGGCGGGCCCGCACCGGGCTAGCGGGCGAGGCGACAGCGAGGCGACGGCGATGCTCCAGGGCTGGGTGGTCGTCCTCACCTCGTTCGCATACCTCGGGCTGCTGTTCGCCATCGCCTACTACGCCGACCAGCGCGCCGATCAGGGGCGCTCGGTCATCGCGAGCCCCTACATCTACAGCCTGTCGCTCGCGGTCTATGCGACCGCCTGGACGTTCTACGGCAGCGTCGGCCGGGCGGCGGTCGACGGCGTGGGGTTCCTGCCGATCTACCTCGGGCCGACGCTGATGATCGCGCTGTGGTGGATCGTGATGCGCAAGATCCTGCGCATCTCGAAGCTGAACCGCATCACCTCGCTCGCCGACTTCGTCGCGTCGCGCTACGGCAAGAGCGCGCTGCTCGGCGGCGTTGTCACCGTCATCGCGGTGATCGGCATCGTTCCGTACATCTCGCTGCAGTTGAAGGCGGTCTCCAACAGCTTCATCATCGTGCTGCAGTACCCCGAGATCATCATGCCGGCGAAGGTCGGGGCGGTGCCGGTCTTCAAGGACACCGCGCTCTGGGTGGCGCTGATCCTCGCGCTGTTCACGATCCTGTTCGGCACCCGCCACCTCTATTCCGCCGAGCACCACGAGGGCATGGTCGCCGCGATCGCGTTCGAGTCGCTGATGAAGCTGCTCGCGTTCCTCGCGGTCGGGGTGTTCGTGACGTTCGGGATCTACAACGGCTTCGGCGACGTCTTCGCCCGGGCGGCGAGCGACCAGAAGCTCGCGGCGATGCTCACCCCGCTCGAGGGGGTGGCGGGCAGCTACGCGAGCTGGGTATGGCTCACGATCCTGTCGATGCTCGCGATCATGTTCCTGCCGCGCCAGTTCCAGGTGACGGTCATCGAGAACGTCGACGAGAAGCACCTCAACAAGGCGATCTGGCTGTTCCCGGTGTACATGCTCGCGATCAACGTGTTCGTGCTCCCGATCGCGTTCGGCGGACGGCTGCACTTCCCCGACGGCTCGGTGGACGCCGACACCTTCGTGCTCACGCTGCCGATGGTGGAGAAGCAGGAGGTGCTCGCGCTGCTCGTCTTCATCGGGGGGCTCTCGGCCGCGACCGGCATGGTGATCGTCGAGACGATCGCGCTGTCGACCATGGTGTGCAACGACCTGCTGATGCCGGTGCTGCTGCGGCTGCGGCGGCTGCGGCTGAGCGAGCGCCCCGACCTCACCGGGCTCCTGCTCGGCATCCGGCGCGGGGCGATCGTCGCGATTCTCCTGCTCGGCTATCTGTACTTCCGGCTCGCCGGCGAGGCGTACGCGCTCGTCTCGATCGGGTTGATCTCGTTCGCCGCGGTCGCCCAGTTCGCGCCGGCGGTCCTCGGGGGAATCTTCTGGAAAGGCGCCACGCGGAGCGGCGCGCTGTGGGGACTGATCGCCGGGTTCGGCGTATGGTTCTACACGCTGCTGCTGCCCGCGCTCGCCCGCTCCGACTGGGTGCCGCGGAGCCTGCTCGAGCACGGCCCGTTCGGCATCGAGCTCCTGCGGCCGCTCGAGCTCTTCGGCCTCACCGGGCTCGACCAGATCACCCACGCCATGCTCTGGAGCATGATCGCGAACGTCGGCGTATACGTGTCGGTGTCGCTCGTCGGCGCGCAGTCCGCGGACGAGCACCGGCAGGCGAGCCTCTTCGTCGACGTCTTCCGCCGCGAAGCCGGTGGCGCGCGGTTCTGGCGCGGCACCGCCTCGGTGCCCGACCTCTACAACGTGCTCGTCCGGTTCCTTGGTGTGGAAGGCGCCGAAACGGCGTTCGGCGAGTACGCCCGGGCGCGCGGCCGGCGCTGGCCCGACGACGAGCTGGAGGCCGATGCGGAGTTCGTGCACTACGTCGAGACGCGGCTCGCGGGGGCGATCGGCGCGGCCTCCGCGCGGATCATGGTGGCCTCGGCGGTGAAGGAGGAGGCGCTGGAGCTCGACGAGGTGCGCGAGATCCTCGACGAGGCCTCGCAGGTGGTGGTCTACAGCCACCGGCTCGAACAGAAGTCGCACGAGCTCGAGGCGGCCACCGCCGAGCTGCGGGCGGCGAACGAGCAGCTGAAGGAGCTCGACCGGCTGAAGGACGACTTCATGTCGACGGTGACCCACGAGCTGCGCACGCCGCTCACCTCGATCCGGGCGTTCTCCGAGATCCTGCTCGCGAACCCCGACGTCGAGCTCGAGCAGCGGCGCAAGTTCCTCTCGATCATCACCAAGGAGACCGAGCGGCTGACCCGGCTCATCAACCAGGTGCTCGATCTCGCGAAGATCGAGTCGGGCCGCGCCGAGTGGCACGTCACCCGGGTCGACGTGCGCGAGCTCGTCACCGAGACGCTCGCCGGGATGAGCCAGCTCTTCAAGGAGAAGGCGATCGAGGTCGAGACCCGCCTCCCCGAGCGCGTGCCGCCGGTGCTGGCCGACCTCGACCGGGTGATCCAGGTGCTGCTCAACCTGCTCTCGAACGCGGTCAAGTTCTGCGCGCCCGAGCGCGGCCGGATCGAGGTGCGCGTCAGCGAGAACCCGGGCTCGGTCCGCGTCGACGTGCGCGACAACGGGCCGGGGATCAGGCCCGAGGACCAGGCGATCATCTTCGACAAGTTCCGTCAGGTCGGCGACACGCTGACCGAGAAGCCGTCCGGGAGTGGGCTCGGGCTGCACATCAGCCGCCAGATCGTCGAGCACTTCGGCGGCCGGATGTGGGTCGAGAGCCGGTTCGGGGAGGGCGCGTGCTTCTCGTTCACGCTGCCGGTCGAGCCGGGGCGCGTCTAGCGCGCGAAAGGAGACCGAATTTGGAAACAGCGAAGCGGAAAGTGCTCATCGTCGACGACGAGCCGAACATCGTCACCGCGCTCGAGTTCCTCCTCGAGCGCCGCGGCTATGCGGTGCGCGTGGCGACGAACGGCGAGGAGGCGCTCGCCCTGGTGGAGAGCTACCGCCCCGACGTGATGCTGCTCGACGTGATGATGCCGAAGCGCAGCGGCTACGAGGTCTGCCAGAAGGTGCGCGAGCGCCCGGACATGCAGCACGTCAAGGTCGTGATGCTCTCGGCGAAAGGGCGCGAGGCGGAGGTGAACAAGGGGCTGTCGCTCGGCGCCGACCTCTACATCACCAAGCCTTTCTCCACCCAGGAGCTGGTGGAGCGCATCGATGCACTGCTCGGCGCCGCGGCGAAGCCGGGCGGTGCATGAAGCTCGGCCGGCGGTTCTGGCTCTGGCTCGCGCTCTGCTACCTCGGGACGCTCGCGGTCGTCGCGGGGGTGCTCGCGACGCTCGGCGCCGAGCTCGAGGGCGCTGAGCAGGCGGCGTTCCAGCGCGTCCTCGACAGGCGCGCTCCGGCGCTCGTCTTCGCGCTGGTGCTGCTCGGCTTCGTTTGGTTCGGAATCGTGCGCTGGTTCAGCCAGCGCTACCCGCAGGCGGCCCGGCGGCTCGCCGAGGAAACGCGCGTGGTGCTCGCGGCCAATCCCGGGTACCGGGTCGCCGCGCACGGGGCGCCCGAGTTCGACGAGGCCGCGCATGCGATCAACCAGCTCGCCGAGGCGTACCACCGTGCGCTCGGCGACCTCGAGACGCGCAGCGCCGAGGCCCGCGCGCAGGTCGAGGAGGAGCGCAATCGGCTCGCCGCGCTGATGTCGGAGCTCGTCGAAGGCGTGCTCGTCTGCAACATCGAGGGCCGGATCCTGCTCTACAACGAGCGCGCCAAGCAGCTGCTCGCGCCCAAGGGTGGCGCGGCGCCGCAGTACGCGCCCCTCGGCCTGGGGCGCTCGGTCTTCACGCTGCTCGAGCGCGACCAGGTCGCGCACGCGCTCGACAAGGTGCGGCAGCGGCTCGCCCAGGGCGAGTCGCGGCCGGTGACGCGGTTCGTCGCGAGCGTCAGCGAGGGCGCGCTGCTCCGCGCGGTCGTGACGCCCTTCTTCGACGCCGACGCGCGCGTGGCCGGCATGGTGTTCACCCTCGACGACGTGACCGGGCTTCTGGGGCGCGAGGGCCAGCGGCTCGCGCTGCTCCACTCGCTCGCCGCGGGGCTGCGCGCGCCCGTGGCGAACGTCCGCGCGGCGGCGGAGAACCTCGTCGCCTTCCCCGAGATGGAAGACGCGCGCCGCGCGCAGTTCGCCCAGATCGTGGCCGACGAATCGGGCGTGCTGAGCGGCCGGCTGAACACCGCGATGGCGGAGTACGCCGACGCGCTCAAGGCGAGCCTGACGCTCGAGGACATGAGCGTCGCGGACCTCGTGAGCGTGGCCCGGCGCCGGATCGAGAGCGCCCTCGAGCTGCCCACCCGGGCCGAGGCGATCCCGGACGATCTGTGGGTGCGGGTGGACAGTTTCGCCTTCGTCCAGGCGCTCACCTACGTCGCCGGGCGCCTGCGCGACGAATACGGTATCCGGGACGTGCGCTTTCGCGCGCAGGCGAGCGGCGCTTTCGCGGAGCTCGACCTCGTCTGGACCGGGGCGATCGTGGCGAGCGACGCGTTCTCGCTCTGGGAGCTGCAGCCGATGCGCATCGGCGCGGACGAGACGCCGCTCACCCTCAAGGACGTCCTCGAGCGGCACGGCGGGGAGGCCTGGACGCAGGCGCACAAGCAGAGCCATACGGCCTGGTTCCGGTTTCTGCTTCCGGTCGGCGAGCGGGTCGCGGCGGCCGCACCCGCCCCGCCGGAGGCCGGCAGCCGTCCCGAGTATTACGATTTCGATCTGTTCGGGCGGATCGAAGCGTCGAGCGAGCTCGAGGGTCGGCGCCTCGCCGAGCTGACCTACACGGTCTTCGACACCGAGACTACCGGGCTGCAGCCGTCAGCGGGCGACGAGATCATCTCGATCGCCGCGGTCCGGATCGTCAACGGGCGTCTGCTCAAGCAGGAGTTCTTCGAGCAGCTCGTGAACCCGCGGCGGCCGCTCGACCCCGAGTCGGCGCGGATCCACGGGATCGAGGCGGAGGCGCTGGTCGACCAGCCGACGATCGACGGGGTGCTGCCGGCGTTCCACCGGTTCTGCGAGGACACGGTGCTGGTGGCGCACAATGCGGCGTTCGACATGCGGTTCATCGAGCTCAAGGAGCAGGCCGCCGGAATCCGGTTCACCCAGCCGGTGCTCGACACGCTGCTCCTGTCGGCGGCGGTCCATCCGACCCTGGAGGATCACCGGCTGGAGTCGATCGCCGAGCGGCTCGGGGTGCGGGTGATCGGGCGACATACCGCACTCGGGGACGCGCTGGTCACCGCGGAGGTGTTCCTGCGGCTCCTCGCGCTCCTCGCCGAGCGCGGGATCGAGACGCTCGGCGCGGCGCTCGAGGCGTCGCGCGAGACCTACTACGCGCGGCTGCGGTACTGAGGGAGCCGGCGTTGACCGAGGTCCACTCCCTGCTCGAGCGCCGGCTGGCCGGCGAGCAGCATACGTTCGCGCGACCGCTGCGGCTGCTCGTGCGGCGGACGCCGGTCACCTGCGGGCCTGGCGATACGGTAGCGACCGCCGCGGCGCGCATGCTCGCCGAGGGGATCGGCAGCGTGGTCGTCGTCGACGACGCGACCCGCGCGATCGGCGTCTTCACCGAGCGCGACCTGATCCCGGCCGCCGCCGCGGGCCGGCTCGCCCAGCCGCTCGGCGAGGCGATGACGCGCGATCCGCTGGCGCTGCCCGGCCACACCCCGGCCTACGAGGCGGCACTCGCGATGGCCGAGCGCGGAATCCGGCACGTGCTCGTCCTGGACGACGCGGGCCGCCTCGCCGGCGTGGTCTCGGAACGCGACCTCTTCTCGCTGCAGCGGCTCGGCCTCGGCGAGCTGTCGATGGAGATCCGCATGGCGAAGGGCGTGGACACGCTCGCCCAGCTCGCCGACGCGATCCGGAAGCTCGCGCGCCTGCTCGTCGAGCAGGGCGTGGCCGCGGAGCAGCTGACGCTGTTCGTGTCGGTGCTGAACGACCGCCTCTGCCAGCGCATCCTCGACCTCGAGCGCAACGCCCACGCGCTCGACCGCATCGCCTGGTGCTGGCTCGCGTTCGGCAGCGAGGGTCGCCTCGAGCAGACGTTCGCCACCGACCAGGACAACGGGCTCCTGTTCGAATCGCACGCCGGAGAGCGGCCGCAGGCGGCGCGGGCTCGGCTCGTCCCGTTCGCGCGCGCGGTCAACGAAGCGCTCGACAAGTGCGGGTTCCCGCTGTGCAAGGGGAACGTCATGGCGTCGAACCCCGAGCTTTGCCTCACCTTCGACGAGTGGAAGGCGAAGCTGAACGGCTGGCTACAGAACTCCGATCCGCAGGCGCTGCTCGACGCGGCGATCTGCTTCGATTTCCGCGCCCTCGCCGGCGACGCGCGGCTCGCCGACCGGCTGCGCGAGTGGATGCTCGGCCTCACCCGCACGCGGCAGAACTTCCTGCGGCTCATGGCCGAGAACGCGCTGCAGGCGAAGCCGCCGCTCGGCTGGCTCCGCGACTTCGCGACCGAGGCGGAGAACACGCTCAACCTCAAGCTGAGCGGCGTTCGTCCGGTCATCGACGTCGCGCGCGTCTACGCCCTCGGACGCGGGCTGCCGCAGACCAACACCGCCGAGCGGTTGCGGGCGGCGGGGAAGGCTGGGGCTCTCCCGCCGCAAGAGGCGGAGGCGACGAGCGCGGCGTTCTTCTTCCTGCAGCACGTGCGGCTGCAGCATCAGGCGCGCTTCGGGGAAGCGCTGACCGATCAGCCGGAGGACGCGGCGAACCGCATCGACCCGGCGAGCCTGCACGAGCTCGATCGGCGCACGCTGCGCGAGGCCTTCCGGCTCGCCCGGGATCTGCAGTCGCGGCTGGCGATGGACTATCACCTCAAGTAGAGCGCTCGCAGCGCGCTACAATCGGCGGGTCCTCCAGCTCCTCGTCCGCGCGTGGATCCCGCACCGCTGCTCGCACGGCTCTCGACGATCGTCGGTCCGACGCACGTCCTCACCGCGCCCGACGACACGCAGCGCTACGCCACGGACTGGCGCAAGCGCTACGTCGGCAGGCCGCTGGCGGTCGTGCGGCCGGCGACGACCGCCGAGGTCGCGGCGGTGGTGCAGCTCTGCGCCGAGACGCGGACGGCGGTCGTCCCGCAGGGCGGAAACACCGGGCTCTGCGGCGGTGCGACCCCCGACGCGAGCGGCCGGCAGCTCATCGTCAGCCTGTCGCGGATGCACCGCATCCGCGCGCTCGATCCCGTGAACAACACCCTCAACGCGGAAGCGGGCTGCGTTCTGGCGAACCTGCAGCGCGCCGCCGACGAGGCGAACCGGCTGTTCCCCCTCAGCCTCGCCGCGGAAGGCACCTGCGAGATCGGCGGCAACCTGTCGACCAACGCCGGCGGGGTCCAGGTGCTCCGGTACGGGAACGCGCGCGACCTCGTGCTCGGGCTCGAGGTCGTCCTGCCGTCGGGCGCGATCTGGGAGGGCCTGAGGGGCCTGCGCAAGGACAACACCGGCTACGACCTGAAGCAGCTCTTCATCGGCGCGGAGGGTACGCTCGGGGTCATCACCGCCGCGGTGCTGAAGCTCTTTCCGAAGCCGCGCGCGCAGGCGACCGCGGTGGCCGCGCTGCGCACGCCCCGCGATGCGCTGCGGCTGCTCGAGCACGTGCAGGCGCACTGCGGCGACCGGCTGACGGCGTTCGAGCTCCTCTCCGCGATCTGCGTCGTGCTCGTGCGCAAGCACTTCAACGTGCCGGCGCCGTTCGACACGGCCTATCCGCAGTACGCGCTGTTCGAGCTCTCGGACACTCAGGCGGGCGACGCCGTCGCCGCGGTCATGGAGTCGACGCTCGGGGAGGCGATCGAGGCCGGCATCGCGCTCGACGCGGTGATCGCCACCAGCGGAGCGCAGGCGAAGCAGCTCTGGGCGCTGCGCGAGAACGTCTCCGAGGCCCAGGCCGCGGAAGGGCCGAACATCAAGCACGACATCTCGATTCCTATCTCACGCATCGGCGAGTTCATCGAGGCGACGGACGCGCGGCTCGCGGCGACCTTCCCGGGCGTCCGGATGGTGACCTTCGGGCACGTGGGCGACGGCAACCTGCACTACAACGTCGCGCATCCCCAGGGCGGAGACGAGGCAGCGTTCATCGCCCGGACGACGGAAGTGAATCGGGTCGTGCACGATAGCGTCGCCGCGTTCGGCGGCTCGATCAGCGCCGAGCACGGCCTCGGGCAGTACAAGCGCGACGAGATCCTGCGCTACAAGTCGCCGGTCGAGATGGAGCTGATGCGCGCGATCAAGCGGACGCTCGATCCGCACGGGATCATGAATCCGGGGAAGGTGCTGTGAGGTAGAATCCGCGGCCCTCGCGGTGTCCGGGACCGACCGAACAACGGCAGGCGTGCGAGACGAGACCGCGAGGCTTGCGGCACGGAACGAACAACGGAGAGGTGACCGAGCGGTCGAAGGTGCACGCCTGGAAAGCGTGTGTACGCCAAAAGCGTACCGCGGGTTCGAATCCCGCCCTCTCCGCCATCCACGCTTGAGAAATCAATGACTTAGTTTTTGAGACTGACCGGCTTTTGGTCAGTTTTAGACCCGTTTGGTCAGCATTTGGTCAGCTTTTTTGCGTGCCGCACACGCTGGACGTTGGTAATCCATTGGATTAGTATTCGACGGTGCTGATCACCGTCGCTGAGGTGCCCGAGTACATCCGGCGCTCGGCAAAGCTCCTGTCCGAGTCGGAGCGCAACGACGTCATCGACTACGTCGCCGCGAACCCGAAAGCAGGCGACTTGATTCAGGGAACCGGCGGGATTCGGAAGCTGCGCTGGGCGCGAGGCGGACGAGGGAAGAGCGGGGGCGCTCGGGTGATCTACTACTTTCACAGCGAGGTGCTTCCGCTGTACCTCCTGACGGTGTTCGGAAAGGGCGAGAAGGCGGACCTCAGCAAGGGCGAGCGGAACGAGCTCGCCAAGCTCGTGCAGGTCCTCAAGGGGTATGCGAAGGAAGGCAGATGAGCAAGGCGTTTACGAGTATCAGGACCGGATTGCGGCAGGCGATCGCGCACCAGCAGGGCAAGCGCGTCCGCGGAATGAAGCTGCACGTCCCTGCGAAGGTGGACGTGAAGGCGGTTCGCCGGCGTACAGGGCTCACGCAGGAGGAGTTTGCCGCCAAGTTTGCGATCAGCCTGGGGACGCTTCGCCACTGGGAGCGTGGTGACCGGGTGCCCCGCGGCACGGCCCTCGTGCTGCTGAACGTGATCGCCAGGGAGCCCAGGGCCGTCATGCGCGCCTTAGGCGCGCCCTGATCGGGCGGCCTGGGCGCCTTTCCCACCCCACAGAGCCACGGCGCGCGATCCCGCGTGCGGGTCGGCTGAGGGCAGCCAGCGCGCGTAGGTGCGCCGGATCATGCCCCAGTCCCTATGACCCATCTGAGCGGCGATCCAGGCGGGGTTCTCGCCGGCGGAGAGCATCGTCGAGGCGTAGGTATGCCGCATCTGGTTCGGATACCGGTAACGGACGCCGGCGCGCCGCAGGATGCGCTCCCAGAACCCCTTTCTCAGTTGCTGGTCGTCTAACCAAGGCTCCCCGGTCCGTGGGTTTCTGAAGATCGGCCCGCCGTGTAGCTCGGTCGCGGCGCGCTGTGCCTGAAGCGCCTCCCTTGCCGGCTCGAGGAGTGTTACCTCGCGCGTTCCGGCCTCGGTCTTCGTGACCTTGACCTCGCCCCGGACGAGCGCCCGTCGGATCCGGACGACCCCCTGACGCCAGTCCACATCACGCCATTCGATCGCCAGCAGTTCGGAGATCCGGAGCCCGGTCCAGAAGCCGAACTGGATCATGTTGTCCATCGGTGCCTCGGCCGCGCGAAGGATCGCCCGAATCTCCTCGACGCTAAACGGGTCGATGACGTCCTCTTCCCGCGGCTTGGCGGCGACCGTGGGTTTCCAGTTCGCAAGTGGGTTGCGGTCAATCAGCTCGTCCTCGACGGCGTCGGCGAGCACGGCACGCAAGGGGAGGAGGATGTTCGCCAGGCGCTTGGGCGTCACGTCGAGCTTGGCCGCCCACTCGCGCATCCGCGCGCGCGTGAGCTCCGTCAAGCGGAGCTCGCCGAAGGCAGGAATCAGATGCGTCTCAACCGCGCCCTTGTAATCGAGCCACGTCGAGCGCTGAAGGGCCTTCTCCGACGAATCGATGTAGCGGCGCAATGCCTCGCGCAAATTGACGATTTCGCCCGTTCGCCTGGACAGGATGCGTGCGCGACGAGAATCCGGGAAGAAGTCCGCGTAGTTGAACGTCCCGCGGGCGATGTGATTCTCGATCTCCGCTTTGAGGTTGGCTGCGTAACGGTGGTTCGGGGGTGTCGGCGGGAGCTTCAATCGCTCGCGGCATCGGACTCCACGGAAGTAGAAGTCGATTTCGATCGAGCGCCTGGACGTCGCCCGGATTCCGGGCGCAGGTGTTGCGGTTGGCCTTCGACCCATCTTTCGTAGCCCTCCATGTCGATCAGCACGCGACCGTCCGGCGCCCTCCGCCACACGAAATCTTGAAGCCAGTCGCCGCGCTTGATCTTGGCACGGATGGCGTCCGCCGTGTAACCGGTCAGCGCTTCGGCCCTCGCGATCGTGACGTAGCGGCTCATGGCCAAGGTCATCGGTCGGGCGTCGGGTAGTCACCGCCCGAGGTAAACGATATGTACAGCTACACATATGGTTTATTTAGGCCAGTCCACTGTTATGCGCAGCAAGGCCGTCAAGCCGAGCGATCCTCCTGCAGAGCAAGTCCGCCCGAACTGCGCATAACGCTTCCATGATCGTCCTCCCCGGTGGCCACT